>Ga0209092_10003016_pt1 | contig 15000 bp, 8 predicted proteins | sample FraStrMetagenome_FD_187446 | JGI IMG/M metagenome (GOLD analysis project Ga0209092, IMG submission 187446) | Marine eukaryotic phytoplankton communities from Arctic Ocean - Fram Strait ARC3M Metagenome (SPAdes) (version 2) | ecosystem: Environmental > Aquatic > Marine > Oceanic | place: Fram...
TTAGCAGAGTTTCGATTTCAGGCGGGATAGTTATTTTTTTATGTTGAAGAGCGTCTCTAAGGCGTGGCAATACATTTTTGGAAGATGACGGTACCTCTTGCGGAAAGACGTATTTATACGGTAAAGTACCTTGAACGACCGTCGCATATCAGATGAAAATTTGTCAGTGAAACCGCGGGCCCTAGCCCAGTCTAATGCCGTGGCATACACTAAAAACATATCAGAACTAACTAACTAACTAACTAACTAACGTATGCTACATACGATTGATGTTCTACTTAGGAAAGTGATGATAAGGTAACTTTCATAAACCTCGAAAACCTGAAAATACAGCAGTCACGACACGATGAATGGTATTGTTGTGTATTTTGCATCGATCATATTCACCTTAACATCATTCGAAGTTTGTCTTGCTAAAACGATTTCCTTTGCAGGCACACTATCACCTCATGAAATAGTCAATGGACGTTCCAACACAGGATTCATTTTCCATAAAGAAACCAATGATCATTTATGTTTCTCTATAAAACAGCAGCTCTCCACATTTGATACATCAACTTCGCGAAATCTTTTCTCATGGTTTAAGGGTGATTCCAAAGAGCATAAAACAAATGATCAAGAAGACAATAACTCAAATATGATACAACAACAACCGTCAACACAATCGAATGAACCCATATCTGTGGGGAGTACAGCAAGCATGATGGAAAAATTCAAAAGATCTCAAGAAGTTGGTGTTAGAACAGGAACTTTATTAGATGAAATAACATCAACCACTATTATAGGTAACGCAGCCAATTCGCGTGTAAAGGTTTTTGTAGACGGTCAATTACGACCAATCGGATTAGAAATTGACGAATCGTTGGAAGGGGAGCAATTAACAACGGCAATTTTGTCAGCAATGCAGGATGCATACAGCAAGTATGAAGTAAATATGGTTGAAAAGTTACAAGTGCTATATGGTAGCTTGGGCTTGTAGAAACGGTAATAAGTTGGAGATGTGACCTGTTTTGGGTTTCAATATTATATTGTTCATCTCTATCATAGCCTAGCATCACGTAAATTTGTCGCGAAATCAATGTTGAAATCTACTTCTTTTGAATTCCAACTTTAAGTTCAGGATGCTGCACACATATCTTGAAGATGAAGTGACTTAGTTCAAAAATCCAGACGTCGAATCTTAAATATAAAATATTATTAAAATAATTAGTTATGATTTTATGTTCTTGATTGTTAAACGTCTCTGTTTCATCGAAAACAGAAGTTAAATTGGAGCCAAAACAAAATAATTCGGGTACCAATTCTTCCGTTTGGCAACAATTGGTTGTTTTGCTGTTGCTCTAAAATATTATTTTTCTGGGAAAAATCGCGCCATTTCTAAAAATCTCAAACCTATTTATGAGTCCAGAATAAATTTGCCACTGATTTTTCTATGTGGAATCACGTATGTAAGTAGAGTTTTCAATGCATACAATCGCAGCTCAAAGGTTAACATACAAAAAATGTTTTAACACCTCACTATTCTCCTGAACCGGTTTATCATTGATATCTCGACATAATTGGAAAACAGGCGACCTTGATCCTACAACAAATGATATCCATTGTCAATCAAAACTTCAAATATTAAATATCTAGATTATGTCAAGCAAATGCGTTCGCAAACGACGTAGAATAGATCAAAGTATCAAGTCATATTTCCTCCCTCAATGCATCGAAGACCCTCTTGCACCTCGTGTCCGTAAACTCTCACAGCAAGCAATTGTAAAGGAGGACCTAACTATAGATAAAAAGATATCTACAAAAATATGCAGAAAGGCTTTATCCAAAAGCTCAATCAATATTAAGAAATCTTCGCAATCTACTGGGCAAGGAGTTTCGAAACAACTTTACCTTGATTTTGGACAAAAGTCATTTGGAAAGAGAACGATATGCCCTATTTGCAATATGATGTATGTGCATGGAGTCAAAGAAGACGAAATTGAACATGAGAAAGTTTGTAGTGAATACAAGTTTGGAGTGCCTTTTCCATCGTGGAAAAATGAACGTTTGATCCAAAAATATTCTAATGGCGATAAAATCGTGGAGGTTCGCTCTTCTGACCCTCTACGACATACAATGAAAATAAAGCAAGTCAAATCGATCATTGACAATGACATGTCTTTTGCACCAACAAAAACTCCCCCATCTCTAACGTTCTACTTATACATATCTCCGCGCAAAAAAATTATTGGTTTCTTATCTGCACATCCTCTTTCGATAGCATTCCCACTTATTTCAAATGAAACAAATATGAGATCTCAAACCAAACGGAGTGCTAATCTAGGAATTTATCAGATTTGGACTTTAAAGTCAAGTCGAAGAAAAGGAATAGCAAACAAATTAGTGGACACTGCAAGGAAGAAACTTCTGTATGGTATGCAGGTTGATAAGAGTAAAGTTGCATTTAGTAGCCCTACAGGAGAAGGAATTACATTCGCGAAATCATATATCGATGATAAGAATGAGGTTCTTGTATATGATTGTTAGACATACGAATGGATTCTTTCAAGCCAATACAATGCTATCGCATCCACTTTATCATCATTCTTGAACAGATTTTGTAAGATAATTGATACATCTCAAAGAAATAGTGCGACCAATATCGTCCTAGAAATTATTATAGAGTTTCGAGAAATTTGAAAATTCTGAAGTTGAATTTTCTAAAATAGAAGAAAAGCATGAATAAAAAAACATGACACGCCATATAAACGTAGCAAGACTAATCATTCTTAGTTCACTATTTCTTAATTATGCCAAAAGTACTGAGGAAAAATGTCATCTTGACTGTCAAGCTCCTGAGTACTTGAGACTTGTTGGACCAACTAGGCCTTGGAACTCAAAAGATACCCTTGGAAACACTTTATCCTTGACAAAACCCCATCCTTATAGCCATACACCTTCAGAAGTTACCATGATTGTTTATGATGAAACATTCAAAATTACTTTGCCAAATTTTTCAATGAATGAAAACGTGTTCCGAGAAAAGGAAGCTCAAGTTGTTGTAAAGACTGTAGAAGAATTCATGAGAAAAAGAATTGAATCCGTATCTATAAAGCTCTGCGAAGATAGTGCCTTATTGAAAGACTGGACTACATTCAATACAGTCGTAAATGAAGAAAATATTCCACAGGTTGGATTGAATCTAACTATCGAAGTAGCCGTTGAACACAATGATCCCAACTTTACTTCAGTTGACGCATTTTTTTATGCTGTATTATTCCCATTGCTTCGTGAGAACAAAATAGAAGAAGAAATGCAAGTTCTGTATTCAAGATATGTTCAGAAAGAAGCTATTTCAAGCCTATACAATTCTACTTTGATTCTGAAACAACTTAGAACTAGTGATTCCCAGTTCAAAACATATTCCTCATTGAAAACAAATATTCCAAATCCCTACAGTAAATTTTGTCAAATCGGTTGTACTTACTTCTTTTCCGATAGAAGTATTCCTATTCAATTAAAAACATGTACAGGGAAATGTGATCATTATTTTCGCTATAACATATCAGTAAAGTACAATGATTTAGCTGAAATGGCTCGATTAGAGTGCAGAGATGGTTGCCAAATAGCGTTAAAGAGATGTAAGCCTGGATATTACTGCGAACAGATTGAATTACAGGAACAAGATATTGATGAAAAAAAATACAGAGGAGGAAATATGATAAATTGCCCACCTGGAACTTATCGAGATGTCTCATATGATAATGTTGAGGAATGCGTTCCATGTCCTATGGGACGCTTTCGTGAAGGTGAAAAAGGTAGGAGCTTGGAAAGCTGTTCAAAGTGCCCAATAGGGACATATGCGAATAGATATGGAAACACATCCATAAAAAATTGTTTAAGATGCCCAGCTGGTCAGTTTGCTTCCGAAGAAGGATCTGGACAATGCGTATGTATAACCTCTGAGGCATGCAAGGAAAATCAATTTCTCAGTCCAGCCAATGCCGAAAAGCACGACACGGTACCATTTATTGGGCGCTGGTAATATAAAATAACGAGAATAAGCTGGAGAAATGTAGTGTAGAATATTTCCTCTCAACTGATTAAAATAAAAAAGATTTAAGTCAAGTCCATTTACTGAAGTCTTTCAAGCAAAGCTTAATTAAAGGCATTCCTAAACCTTTAAACTAAGAATGATACAACATGCCTACACAAATCCAAATTGAGATTTGTCATGAGCTTCTGGACAAACTCATCAGACATACAAAGTTTTCCTCCATTATGTCTCTTGATAGAAGCTCTATCCTCTTCAACTAATTTGTGAAGAAGAAGAAAGTCTTGAATAATATACCAATTTGGAAAGAAGCACTTTCTCTCAATTGCTTCGATAGATTTTTGACTTTCTCCGCCAATTAAAAATAATTGAGTCCCTCCAATGAGTACACATCCATGTGCACTCCTTGCGGTTGGTAATGTTATCATGCTTTGCATCCATTTAAGATTATGGGTGTTGAGCACAAAGCAATATGGAGAGATAATACCAGTTGATCTTCTTCTTTTTCGACCCCCAGTTAAAACAATCATTTTATCAAAGGTTGCTAAAGCGGCACATGACAAACATAAGCCATCATCAGAGGATTCATTAGGCACAGCTGGTATGTTGGCTATAATGTCCCATGTCATAGAATTGATATTATAAACTTCAACTGATGAAATCTTTTCTTGTTTCTCACGAACTCCACCAATAACATAAATCTGTTTGCCTATTATTGCAACAGCATGTCGATATCGGGATTGATTCATTTGAGGGAGAGCTATCCACGTATCTTCTTTGGGACAAAATCTCCTACATGGTGAAGTAATGATTCCATCAGTATTCCTACCACCAATACTATAAAGGTGCTCATCATCAGAGACAATTGTGTGGCCAAACAGATCACCTGATGAAGTAACTTGTTCCCAAGCCTCACATAAAGAAAGGTCAAGACGGAAGATTGACCCGTGGTGACCAGCAACATAGAAGCAACCTTTTAAAATAGTTCCCGTGCATGTCCAACTTATTTCAGGTAAATCCGGAAATTCTTTAATTATCTTTTCGTGTGTATCAAATGATATCACCGATCTTAACCCTTCCCCAGAAGTGTATTCATTCCCACCAGCTATAATAATGTACCTGTCGTTATAAACTACACATGCGAAATTCATCCTATGAAATAATTCGTCATTACTAATAGTTTTCCACATTATTATTTGATGAGCCTCTCGAAAGAAGGTTGGGTTTCGAAAAAAAAAAAAAAAGAATAGAATTGGAATGAGAACAAATAAAATCCCAAAAAAAGAACGTAACCAAGTTTATCCATTTTTTGTGCGAGTCCTATGCAAAGATATGTTTTTTTTTACTAATAAATACAGAAATTTCTTCAAAAATATTATTTCTCTCACGAGAGTAGAGATGGACCAAATAAATCAAGTGATCACTTTTCCTCATTTCAGGTACAGAATTTTTATTCACGCGCCGCATATTATCAAACTTTACAAATTCTTTCAACAATAAGCGAAGAATATCATGTTTTATATCTCAAAATAGAAATTCATTAATGAATTCACAGATTATAATTTAGTTAAAATTCTTTTTCTTTGATAATACTACCCTTCACAGCTTCCTAGACATAAAAACGTGAATGTTATGGAAAAACAGAGGTATGGGGACTGAATTAACTTGAGGCTTTAAAATAATCAACTAAAGTGAACTCTTCCTCTTAACATTCTCAATAATAATAATAATAATAAAATGGAATAAAGTTGATTGAGAAATTGTTCCGTTCTGAAACCTTGGATGTATTAGTGGGCGACCATACCTTTTTTTCTACCTTTTTTCAATTACATTTCTACGCTGTGCAGGAAATCAACTCTGTTGCATCCAATACTCTATTTGCTGCAAGTTATCAGGTGTCAACACACATGTTCAATTCAATTTCTTCAAACGTTAGACCATTGAGAAGGAACAAGCTCATCAAATTCGACTTACGTAAGTGTTCATTTAAAATTACTTCAGCTAACTGTATTTTATTTAAATTTTGTATTTCCTTAAATAGATCAGCATATATGCACACTGTTATCATGTTAGAAAAGTTTGTGAATAGAAGATAGTCCCATAGTAGTATTATGATATACAGCAAACCAGTACATAAGCAATAATTCAAATCCATGATCTTTAGGCATCCTGTATAATTCAAGTTGTCACCACGAGTCTTTTTGTATCCGAAAATCATCATCATTAGAGTATTCCTACAATCCGGTACACACAATTTTTTGAATTTTGTAATAAATTTCCTGTATGTACTAAGATACTATTTTTGAGCAAAAAGTTCCGTTTGGAGTTCGATTTTTCTTGATGGTGTGACACGTTTTTCTACATGAATACTACTAATCACACTTATCTACCCAAATTTCAGGTCAATAAAAATTAGAGTGCGATTGAGCTTTCTCAAACAAAGTTTGAACTAAAGTTTTGGTCAGAGAGGCAAAACAGCTCTTGTGCCTTCTCTCTTCATTAAGATTTGACGTTGCTTTGGATAGCAACAGTGTTACTCTTAGATAAGAATATTTATGAAGAGAGACAGAGGAAAATAAACCCTCTTTAATTTGTTTTCATATTTAAGACTGGTGCTTTCGAAGTTGGCTCCAATTTTAGTGAGCATCATAAATTAGGCAAAATGGCTGATAACAAATCTAAACGCGACCAGGAACTGGCTGCTCTTCGTGAAAAGAAGTTGACCACACTTTTCAACCGGCACTTTTCTGAAGCAGCAGCAGCCATCGCTGCAGAGCGTAAAGCTGCTGAAGTGGCGCTTCGAGAAATAGAGCGAAGAAGAGCAGAAGCAGCCTTGAAACTAGCAAACAATCCAAAAAAAGATGCTGATGTTGGTCAGACTTTAACGAAGCTTGATGAGATGTATCTTGAATTGAAGCGAAGAGAGGAAAGCGTCAGAAGAAGAGAACGAGACACTTTGCAGAAATATCACAAATATATGAATAAGGGAGAGTCAACTGATTTTTTTCTTCCACAAAAAGTGGGCCAGTCAGCAAAAGGTAAACAATCTATTATAAAGAGTACAAGCTCTGATGGTACAAAAGGAGTTGGCACATATGATTACGCCAATTCTGACATTGAAAAGGGCAATGTTGATAAAAATGTGAAAAAATTCAATGAAAATGAAACTACCCTATCCCCTATTACCTCACGTAAACTAACTTCACCTTCCGGCAATGTGAAGTCTGCTGCTGATAAGCTAAATAATTTAAACAACTCTGTAACTTTTACTGAAGAGGAAGAGGTGCATTATCCTAAGTCGCCACGAAAAGCAGAATATGACCCAGAAAATCCTCTTGAAGAAACAAAACCATTGACACCAAAGAAAAAGACTTCAAAAACAATGTCAATATCTGAAGAAGCTCTTTTTCAAAACGCTAAAAAAGCTGCAGCAATGGCGGAACATGATGGCAAGGTAGAAGAATCAAATCTTCAAGCAAAGGTTGCAGAACAAAATGCACGTAAAATGGCAAAGTCCATGTCTTCCTGGGGCCAAGAAGATGAATTTGACAATCTTACTGTCACTTCTTATGGCAATTCATCTTTTGGAGAGAGTGGAAGTATAACTACTGCCAACTCGCTGGCAAATTCACAAGGGAGTTCTCTTGTTTTTATTTCAGAAGCAGAAATGCGTCTTACAGCCTTTCTCAAAGCCAATACAGAAGCAATTGCCTCTTTATCGAATCATGTTCAATCTACTTCGGATGAGTATTCTGAAACTAATTCTCTGTTTTCGGGTTCCGCACGAAAAGAATATGACAATGTTGTTCTTGCTGCAGAAAAAGCAGCTCGGGATATGGCTGCCACTGTTCTTTTGACCAGTAGCGCTTCTGTCATAACTGAAAATACCGTTGCTAAGAAAAAAAGAAAAGAAAAATGGTATCAATACTGGAGTGAAGAGCATTCTCGTGAATACTACTTTCAACCCTCAACAGGTAAAGTAGTTTGGGAACCTCCTGCTGAATACGAAGATTCTGGGACCATGGTAAAGAAGAGGGATATAGAACAAAATATCGCAACCGAAGAAGAAAAGATACAGTACAATGTTCAGAATTGGAGTATGGACGACTTTTTACCAGAGAGAAAAGGTAGAAAGAAAAGTAGAAAATTTTCAAAAAGAAGTAGTGACGAATCTAGTCGAGCCAGTTGGGGTAGTCGAAGGAGTAAGGGGAGCAGAGGTAGTAAAGGTAGTAAAGGTAGTAGAGGTAGTAGAAGCATCAGAAGCATCAATCCCAATAGAAATTCGGTGCCTCTACCTAAAGCAATTTTATCCTCTCCTAAAAAAGATTACTCTATTTGGAATTCAAAGAATAGGAAGCTCAGAAAAAAGGTTGTCAGAAGAACAATCTGGGGCTTAGTTTTTACAGGAGTCGCATACAAGACAGGCACTCATACGTATTCCTTTTATACCTCTAACAACAGCGTTACCCAGAGTCCTAGTAGTGAACAAGTTCCCAACATAAATAGCCATGAAAATACTCAGATTTTGAGCAAAAAGAAGAAAGGAAAAGACAAGAAAAAAATTGATGGTGGGGTACCAAAAATAATCGAAACGAAGTCAAAAAAGACCAAAGAAGTGAAAATAATCGAAAATTCTAATGTTGAGCAACAAGAGAAAAAAGCAAGACCAGTCGAACTAAACAAGAATGTAAAGAGAATAGACAAAAATGAGACTGAAAAAGTGCAAGAATCAAAAAACGAGATTAAAGAGGCAAAATCAATAGAAAGTAAGAAATCAGAACATAAGGCATACACAGACGTGAAGATTAGAATCGATGAAGAAGTGCAAAACATGAATTCGGAAGAGACGGCATTTGCAGGCAGGAACGCAGAAAATAATCCAAATCCAAATTCAAACAAAGGTGAGACACAAAAAATAAGTTCTAGTTCTTTTGTAGATTATAATGCTTCAAAGGAGAAATTCAATGACGTGGAGTTAAATGGAAATCATGATTTGTACGGCACTGGCGATATGATGCATAAAGAAAGTGCAATGGAGCATATGAGTGAAATCATGACTAGTGAAATAGAGTCTATCGTAGAAACTGATCTATCTATTCAAAAAAAGGATTCTGAACTTTCTGTAACCGAAAAAGAACACATTTCTCAGCCAAATTCATTACGCACAAATGATTCAATATTGAAGGATGCGATAATGGGAAAAAATTCAAGCAGTGAATCAGAAATAACCATAGATGATAATGCAAAGCAAGGTGACGAAAATTATTTTTCACATGTGACAAACATTGAAGTGGATGATGACATTCAAAACGAATCTTTTATTTCTACCGTAAATTCCCCTGAATCAACAAGTATTAAAGATCTGAATTTGTCTCGCCCCAAGGAAACTATTGAATATTCAAAGAAAATCGATGGTGAAGGCTTTGGCACAAGTGAAAGAAATCTCGTTCAAAATGAATTACAAAATTTACTTCATACTCTTTTGGAAGTAAATGAAAGTAATGACTTAAAGGAACAGACAAAGAAGTCAACCATTGATAAACCTATTGACTTGCAGAAAGAAATATTTGAACAGAAAGTTGATCATAAAACCTCTATTGATGAGGATGATGCTGATTACTTATCTTCAAATGGCGTTGAAATTACATCGTCAAAAATCAGCGATAATGAAAACACTGGAAACATCATCATAGAAACAGAAATTCAAGGTACAATGAGCAGACTCGCAAAACTGAAACATGATTTGGGGTCGGTGAATAGAATCAATGACGATGTTTTAAACGATGGTGGTTTTGCAGCCTCCACTAACAACAATACCGCAGAGGTAGAAAAGACTTTGGTTGCGGTAAATGACCAACTTCAAAAAGAGGTGATAGCGAGTGTTGAGAATCTACTGAATCAAACTTTTGATGGATTAGAGAAGAAGGAATATATATCAACAGAACAGAGTCGTGAAGATCACGTTGTTTCTATGTCATTGATCAAAGAAGAGAAAGCATTTCAAATGTCGAAAAATAAAATTGAAGCAAAAAATGCATATAACTCACAATTTATAACTCCTGAATCTCCTCTTCCTGTAGGTAAAGAAATAGTGACAGAAACTGCGCAGGGAAACATACCTTTTAAAACTGATACAAGTGAAGAAAATGATGACAGGCATCAAGTAAATGAAAAACGCCCGCGTCACTGCAATGTTCCTCTCATGTACTTGCTATCTCGTGTATGTAATTTTCATGCAAAAGAAAATCCGCTCTTTGATCTAGAAGGGTTGACTGACACAATGATGCAATAGATTTTGAACCTTGGCAAACGGAGAAATGTATAGTGCATGATAAAAAATTTGTTTGAACCACAAATTGTATATGCTGCTTATGTAATTTCAATCAAAATTGAAGCTAAATGAAAATAATTTACTTAAGTTTACGTCTCTTTAAGCCAGATACTTTTAATGTCTGCATTGTATAAAATTTGACATCGTTCCATAGATTAGAAACCTGCTCATCCCAACATTTCTTCTTTTTTATCTTATCAATAATCTCAACAGCGCTTGCATTGGAGTTATCAAATGCCTGAGTCAAAAGATCTCCTTTTAAAAGATGCAAAAGTTCTCGAAAGAAGTCCCAAGAGCTTTCGTCTTTGGTTTCATCTTGCACTAAAGTTTCGATCCTATTCAAAACATACATAAAATCTTCCTGTACCCCTACATGTTCGTCATTTTCTCCAGAAATTAAATCCTCCCCTTCTCTCTCTCGTTTCAAGCTTTTCAATTGATCGTCTTGCCTGCCTTCTAATTTGTTTCTAAAGCGTTTCAACCATATTGGACCTAAGATGGACTCTAAGCTGCTTTTGTTTAAGGGGGCTTTTGGTAAAAATCCATGAGAACGAGAAACATAGTGCTCGATTTCAGTGCTTGAGTCATTTGCAGATCGAACCAACGCCAAAACATTTGCATCTTTTCTTTGAATTCTTAAACTATTCAAAATTTCTTGGATTGCTAAGCTTCCGCTTAAGAATTTATGTGATCCATGATGCTCGTCTGCAACATCCAAGTTTTCATCCGCAATTATCAATATGTAGTCTGATGGATATTGCTGTACAAGACTGACTACAGAATCAGGGAATCTTTTTATTTCTTCAAACGATGCACCAGTTACAATTATCTTATCTTTGTCTATACCAAATGAACTGAAGCATTTTTTCAACAATTTTCTTTGCACTCGAGAGTCATCTATGGCGATTCCCCATGTGCCAACTGGTAAAGGTAGTATTTGTACGTGACTTTGTACAGGAACTGGAGGTTTGTCGATGGTGTTGGTATAAAAATTCTCAACAGGAAAGTCTGGATTCGAGATAGAGTGCGGTAATTTTACTGGAACAGACAGACTAAATATTGTTTTATCAGGTTTAAATGTGTAATCACAAGTGCCACCCATTGTTACAGCACAATTTTTCATTATCCATGCTCCATCTCCTGCACTTCTTTCTTTCATTGTTATAGATCTACTATCAAATTTAGATTGATAGTGGAGGCTCTTGCCTGGAAGAAATATTTTTTCTTTCTCTTCACTGCTTAATTTTAAGATTTCGCCGTGTTGTAATCCAGGTTCGTTGATAACTTTCATCTCCAACATGTTGATGCCTACATTACAGTGTAGTTGTATGCCTATGTTTCCTTTTCTTTTTCCATATTTCATTGCATTTGATACCGCGTTCCGATACACACAGAGCAATAATTTCCAATCCTGAGTAATCTTAGGGAAAGGTTCTGGAACAACGGAAATATCGAAACGAGTATTGTTTAGATGCTCTTGTGTGAAAAAGTGAGGTAGGTCTATTACCTCATTACAAGGGACGTACTCCCCATTTAACAGGTCTCGCGACATGGTGTGCTCAGTGACAATATCTAAAGTTTGATTCAGAGCATTGTCAATTTCTTCAATTTTTTCAAGATAATTCGTTTCAAGTTTTGACTTTGATACAAATGAAGGTTTTTTTTCATTTTTATTCGAACTCATTTTCCCAGGAGATTCAACTTGTCCTAATGGAAGGACATAGTCTTCTCTTAAATTATCGCATAATCCAATTGCAGCTAAAAGACCATTTTTTACTTCATGTCGTGTAAATCTGTTTGCTTCATTGTCTTTTTTTCGAGATGTAATTTGAGAGACCATTCTTTTCTCAGCTTCAAATCTTAAATGGCGCTCAGTAACATCTCTAAGAACCATCACAATTGAATCCTCATGAAGGTATGCGACACTTAATTCACAATTGATGGATTCATTCGGTTTATCAAACATGCGCAATTTTCTTGACAGGAAAAGTTTCGAAGAGTTATTGTTTGTATTGTTATTTTTTTGATCGAGTTTGTGGGTCCATACCGTTGAAATAATTGTTTTGATATCTTCAATCGCATTATAAGATGACATTGTTTCTCTAGCGGAAAATATGATATTTTGCTCAATAGTGAAGCAATTTTCATCAAATATCATGCTGTCATGATGGTTGTCTACATCTTTGAGAGATGTGATTATCTTCAAAAGTGCTGGGCTCATTTTTGTCTTCACTCTCCCAGAATCAGATTTCACGCTAATCATCAAAACATCTTCACTGCTGTTCCAAATCATCGCCATAGTTTTCCTTAGCTCATCTAATCTTCTTTCGGTTCTCACTTCACTACTAAAAATACGGTTATGCGCGTGAACAACTATATCTGAATAGAAATGTTTTGCTACAACATCAACTAGAGATTCTAAAATTTCTTGCATCTCTATCCTCTGATAGTCGTATGCGTATTTCATATACCATCGGAAAATATAAAGCAAAACAAGAAATGTCCAGGCAACTGCACCCATTATAATAAGACGTGTAGCTAGAGCGATTCTTTCATATTCTTCTAATTCTTCGATGGATTCTCCTCTCGGGAAGTGCTTCAATCGCTTCCATTTCATATGAGCTTTTCTATATACGTTGCAAAATAATAAAAATGCGATAAACAGTACAATAAACCATTCAAGAAATGATGATATGAATGGCAAAAGAGCTCCTAGAATTGTAGCTGTTGCTTGCGTCATTGCAAGTTCAAAAGGGGAAGAAATGTCTTCTGCATCGATGCCGTCAGCCAGAAATGCCATCGCGAAAGAAAAAGGTACCCATTCGCACCAACGAAGAACATTTATTTCAGTTTTTGTAATGCGCTCAGTATATATGATACTTGGATACCAACCCATAAATCCATTACTGATAGCTGTGCAGAAATGAACTACTAACGCCAAAATCAGAACTCCACTATAGGATCTAATCTTTTTTGATTCAATTGGTCCAAGGCATATACCAGGTAATATTCGACTCAACAGAGACAAGAGCAAAAAAATGGAAACAGTTTTTTCTATATTCTGGCAAATATCTGGAGTGTTCATTCTGTATGATTCCGGAGTGAAATAAATAGCGGTTGCATTGATTACGAACCATGTGACAAAGACACCGATTGCAACCTTTAAATGATACCTATCTATGACATCTATATCCAAAAGTAAATTGGTTTGCTCGGAACTTTTATCCTCTTTTAGAAGGTGAAGAAGTTTCTCCCTAGCCGTATTATAGGTTGGCGACCTTTCATCAGGGGGGTCGTCCATTTACACGTCTTCCTCAAACCTTCTTATCGTAGCAATTGCTCCTATTTCTTGACAAAGTTTCTTTGTTTTGATCCCTTGCTGTATTAGGACACCAGTTCAGGACCCCAATTCGCTTATTAAAACCAGAGAATTGTAGTAGAAAGGAATCTTTGTCGAGACTGATGTAAAGAAATAAGAGTGTTCTGGTCGTTTTTACATACATAAATTTCTTTCTAATTTTCAAGTTACGTAGAAATGAAAAACCACATTTCTTTAATTATTTTTATGCAACATTGAATTTCTCCATTATATATTGAAGCTAATAATTACTAGGAACTGTGTACCGTCTAATTGAAATTAAAGTAATGTTTATTAATTAGGGCTCTGACACTTTCCCAATTTAGAATACATAGTAGATTTGAGTTAGGAATGGGGGGGGCCGAAAAATTAACAATTCAAAATAAGATAAGAGAATTCTTTGGGACGGACCTAATTACAGAATGGAGCGAAATTCAATGTGTGAGACAGACCAGAGTCGAATGCTGGCCTAGAATGTTACAAGCAATTAGAACAATAAGCACAGAAGTAGATACCTTGATGGAGTTTGAATCACTCATATTAGAAGCGGCAAATTTATTCGAATTGAGGGAGAAGACCCGCTAAATATATCAGTAAGAAGGAATGTGGGAGAATATCTAAAAAATAAACAAAATGCCATATAATCTAGAAAATGGACGGACATACATTCGGAGACATACCATACACTTACTTATGAATTACACATTAATAAATGAACAAAGATCACCAAATGCAGTCTAAGTAAATCTGGAAAACTTTATCTTCATCACTTACTATTTTTATTTATGTCAATGGACCGATACGAACTAACAAAATCAGTTCCGCATCTTTGGACACAACACCACCTCTTGTTCTCTTTCCCCCGCAGAGCGAAGAGCCCTGTAATTCCGGGTAGCTTGGGTTTTTTAGTAGGAGGATCAGAAATCGAAACACCTAGCGGTAATAAAGTAGATGTACTTTCCTCCGCTTGCTAAAACATCTAAGTTGGTGAACCTACGGGCCCTAGCTATTAGTCTACTGCCGTTCATGGAAACACCATAAACATTACAGAAACAAACAAACAAACATAGAAGATTTGAGAGTGAGATTGGGTGAAGCTCTGGGCCCTAACAAAATCTAATGCCGGAGGAAACACCATAAAACTATAGCAGGCACAAACAAACAAACAAACAAACAAACAAACAAACAAACAAACAAACAAACAAACAAACAAACAAACAAACAAACAAACAAACAAACAAACAAACAAACAAACAAACAAACAAACAAACAAACAAA
>Ga0209092_10003019_pt1 | contig 14995 bp, 12 predicted proteins | sample FraStrMetagenome_FD_187446 | JGI IMG/M metagenome (GOLD analysis project Ga0209092, IMG submission 187446) | Marine eukaryotic phytoplankton communities from Arctic Ocean - Fram Strait ARC3M Metagenome (SPAdes) (version 2) | ecosystem: Environmental > Aquatic > Marine > Oceanic | place: Fram...
AAATCATTTTCCACTGTTTTGGATTCCTTCGACTCCTGTAAGGCCGTAAAGGTTCCATTAACTTGACATACTTTGGGATTTGTGGATAGCTCAAGAGCACCTTCGGCCACCATTTCCATGCATTGGAGACTCATTTGAAAGGCTTCGAATGTATTCTGACCGTCAGGTGTTTGTGTCAGTTTGACTGTTACAAAGGGAGTAGGTTTCACTCCATCAGCTGCTTCCAGTTGGAGTTCTGCTGCCATGATGATTTCTGCTGCTGTAAATGTAAAACCTTTCTCGCGAGAAGGAGTCCCTAGAATCCATCCGACTTTCTGCAGACCTAGAAGCTCAGCCAATTGTTCTACTTTTTTTTCATCAGGATCGTCCAATACATGAAAACCCTCAGGTGCCTCCGGATCAGCTTCTTGAGGTGGCTCATAAATGAATTCTACTTTCACCTTAGACTTAGGATGAGGAGGATCCCCTAGAATGTTCCCGTAGGCATCTTTTTTTACGGGTAGCAAATCTGGTGTCTCTACAGTTCCATATAGAAAGCCAAATCGACTTTGCTTAAATTGAACATTGGCCAGACAATTTTGAAAATCCATTGCAACATTGCGTTCTATGGACAAGCCACCGTCTGTTTCAATCCAGGATTCTTTTTGTCGTTGAATTTTGAATTGATATTGCTCATCCATGGCCATGAATTCGTTTAATGTCCAATGCTTCTTTATGTCACGCAGCGCCAACATACCTTTTCGAAATCCGTTTTCTGAATTTTGAGCCTGTTGCACCATTTTCACTGATCCATCTTTATCAATTATGCGCTTAGTATAATTATTTGAATTCGAGGTGGTTTCTACAGTGGTGCTAACATCTACACGGCAGTGGATCATGGCTCCATGTTGGAGATTTTGAGATTTTAACGTTTCATCAGATGATAGATTTGATTGACAGCCTGGATCAAGTGAGAGTGGTTTCTCGTACACAATATTTGGTCGCTCTTTCTTAATTGCTTCGTAAATATCACTGACTATGGAGGAATCTTGCAATCCATCGATTCTCCACACTCCCACATTGGTTCTCACTCGAATCAACATTGCTTTAATGTTTTTACTTCTCTTAACTTTTGTGTGATTCGGTCTGAATCGATCTTGTTCTAACAAACTTTTTTACGTTTTTATTTTTAATAGTTTTCTACAGATTTATGACGCAGCTTTTTTTTGCACCACTTCATGACCCGAATTGGTAATTAATATTGACATTTCAAAATGACTTCTCTATACAAAGTACTGCATATAGTACAAGACATGCTATAGCTAATTTGAATGTTCTTGTTTTCCAGCATTTATTTCATTTCGATTAATTGTAATTCCATCATGGCCAGCGCCGCTCCCGTCTCTAACCCTACTGCTCCCAATAGCAACAATAATAAACCTTCCAAAAATTCCAATGTGAACAGTAATACTTCAAGCAATAATTCTAATCATTCCATACATTCCAGTAATTCCACACATTCCAATGAGCCAAGTAGTGCAACACCGACACTTAAAGTGATGCGTCTCCAATCTCCATCCTTGCACAGCCGTCACAACAACAACAGCAGCACCGTATTGGGAGGATCTTCTATGCTACACAGTGCACTGCTTCTTCCTGACTCCTTTGGTGTGATTCATGTAGGTGAAACTTTTCGTGCGTATTTAGGCGCTTTGAATACATCTGAGGAGGAAGATGTGACGCAACTGAGTGTGAAGGCAGCTTTGCAAACACCCACAACACGACACTTGTTGCCCTCGAAATTAGATGTGGAAGATCAATTACTAGAGATTGCTCCTGGAAAGCATTTATCAGCAATCGTGTTGAAAACCTTGGAGGAAGTTGGAGCACACGTGTTACGAGTTGAAGTGAAATACGGGAATGAAAAAAGCATTCGGAAATATTATCGCTTCAATGTTTCTTCTCCATTGAGTATACGAGAATTAACTGTCAGAGGAGGTACTGACAAGTGCTTTGTTTCTATTGCCATTGAAAATGTTACAGCTACTTCTCCACTTATTATTGATAAAGCAAATTTTATTCCACCAATGGGTCTCATAGCTACAAGGATTTCAATTGGGTCAAGTAACAACTCTAACAGTAGCATTGAATCTAACACATCAACAGCAGTGCAACGATATGATGCATCAGGTCATTTGCCGCCTAAAGCCATGTTTCGGTATTTATTCCAAGTGAGGAATCCTAATAATAGCAATACGAAAGGCATTGCGCACAAGGATGAATTAGGAAAGGCTGTGTTTTCATGGAAGAAAACAATGGGAGAAACGGGACAATTAGCGTCCATGTCTGTGAAATGTCCTCCTTCCTTTCCTTACACAAATATCAATCCTAATTTCATCATTCATGGCAGTGGGATCTCTCTTGACGTGGCTCGTGATGCTTCTTATTCCACTGATAGCAACCCGAGCAATACCAAATCCCTCTCCAATATTCTCCCCATCACTGTGGAACCCATTAATCCACCTCAACACTTGATTTTAGCGCAACCTCAAACACTTACATTATTGATTACCAACCATTCCAAAAAATCCAAAAATCTACAGCTACAATTCCGAATGCATTTCATGAGTGGAGCCGTCATTTGTGGCCCTTCCTTCCTTAACTTGGGAGTATTGAAAGAAAATGCTTCCAAACAAATGAATGTGAGAATTGTGGCCTTGGTAGCGGGTTTGTTTAAATGCCAAGGATGTTTCGTGGTAGATTTAGATTCGGGCCTGGAAGTCCCCATGATGAGTCTTTTTCAATTGTTTGTGTATAAACATTCTGATGATTATGCATTGAATGCAAATAACGACAAAGCCTTGGAGAACGTCATTAAAGTGTAGTTGTTGTATTGTTTTATCATTATTGGAGTAATTAAAATGACTTTCTCTTTAGGTTATTTCTATCGAAACATTTTGATGATTATGAATGACATGGAAATAACTAGATGACATTGGAAAATGTTATTAAAGCGTAGTTATTGTATTGTTGTTTTTTCTCGTTACAGCTGTAATCATTATGACTTATTATTATTCATTTTTCCAGAGCATAATCGTAGTACAACTTGCAGGTATTTTTGTTCGGAGCTTATTCCTTCTTAGTTTTCTTAGCATTGCTGCTAAATCCAAGGGTGTCAATCAAGCCCACCGCAATGAAAAACAAAGCGACATGCACACGTGCCTTCGCCTTTGCGTTGATACACCCGTCACTCAAACTTGTATTTAAGTACAAGTGAAAACAAGTTGCACCCACCACAGCTGTTAGCATAGGTTTTGCTAGCCCCTTCTCCATGGGCTTCAATCCTTTATCAAAGGGCATGAAAGCCCCTCCACAGCCTGAAATGGCTCCACAAAAAATAGGCCCAAATAGTGCAAATGAAAACGTACTGGCTGGAATCACATCATTTGCGAGTGCAGTAAATTTCGTCAAGACAAAGGTTCGATTCACTTCAAACATGACGGTAATGACCACACGAATAATAGGGGACGCTTTGTATACCTCACGCAAAATGGGGAAGGAACTATGTAGCACGAAGGATGTCAAAATAGCGATCACGTAGTAATCACTGGCAATCGACACGGGCAGTTTGTTCAATAAAATGGGGACTAGAATTCCTCCACCAGTGCAGGTGAAGATCAAATTCACAAATTTAAATGCTGGTGATGATGTTGGGGATGCACTTGAAAATACTTTCACTCCTACACAAACCCTAAATTTGTAAGTACAACATGTATGCAAAAAATGACACACCAAGGAAAAAAAATCATTTTCATAAATAGTTACCCACCTCCAAAGAAACAGTATGCAATCATGCACATGAATTGAATCTCAAAGGTATGCATGAGAATAAACTCCGATATAGGATTTTCGAGCATCCATCCTGTTGGGTCCTCCATGATGACAGCTTCTACAATTTTTTCTTTTCCAAATAATCCCATTTGGATATTTTATAATTTTTGCTTAAGCTTAGTATTGCCACCTCTATGCTGCCGATTGAATTGTTACTTCTCGTATCTTTTTCTCTCGTCTATGATTTGAAATTATTGTTATCTAAGTGTGAATATTAGACACATGAAGTTTACACCGTATGAAATAACTTATGCTATCAAAAGTTGTGAACATTTAGTTCATTTATATACGTCAGAAAGAATTTCTTCTCTAAATCTTGAAATCCAATTTTGATTCATTTAGGGATTTACTGACAAAAGTCGTATCTTTGCTTCACGACACACAATGGAATTAGTTTGCAAGGTTCCATCCATTTGGAACTTGAACTTCTCAGTTTTTTACTTCCAGGTCTTTTTATCCCCCATCTACCGGAATTTTTGCTCTACCTATTAATTAAAAACTGCTGGATAAATTTGAATGCTTTCTTGCAATTGATTTCACAAAAAAATGTTCATTTTCATGATACGCCTCTGGCTTCATAAATGTAGACCTTTCAACACACTCATGCTTTCGCCGAGTAGAAAAAAATGCTGTTTAGTTGGGATTTTTTGTCTCTTTCTTTACATTCATAGATCGAAAAGCAATGATAGTCAAAATTAATATCAATTCGTAATGTTCTTTTACAAATTCCAATGTAGAGTATGGAAAATTGGTCTTATATTAGACAATTTGCACAAAATTAAAATAATGAATATCTGTATTAAGACTTCTGAACTTCTATAGGAACATGCATTCAAATGTGCTTTTTCCCAAAGAGATGGATGTTTGCCAAGATATTAGCAACATTTCGATTAATTTTTACTTTGTGGATCATCTCAATGAAAAGAATACTTATGAGTGACTCATGGCAAAACGGAAGAGTACATACTTCCTCCGATGTCTTTCATATGAATCATACATCAGATATCTTTTAGTTGAAAATTGTCAAACATTCTGCATCATTCTTTGGACAAGATTGAAACTCTCTCGTCTACCCAATTATATAATGTTTTTCTTTTTTGAATAATTCTATCTCCGTGCAATGGTCGTTGACCATCTCGAACTTCTTCTGCAGCTTTCAAAAAACGTCCCCATCCAAACTGTGCTCCAATGCGAATCCCAAATTTGATTAGTGATTCTGGATAATATGACCCTTCATTTTCGAATTTGTAAAAAAAGGAAAGCATAATTCCTTTTACACTGGTTGGCTGGTGAAATAAAAAACCCCCATTGAAATCCACACGAACGCGATTTGGATCGGGAGCTCCCACAACAAAGTCATCTCTAATATCTCCCGTATGCAGAGTTTTCAATCGGATGGCGATATTAGGATTGTCTTCCTGATCTATATTGTCTACTGCCACACCTTCCAGAACAAATTCTCTAGCATATACAGGCCATGGAAGGTCTAGTACAATTTGGACTACTTGGGAGCAGCGACCCATTTGCTTTAATTGTTTTGATTGAGATATTTGTATTCTGGGAAGGTCCCAATAAGGAAGCCAAGTTGAGTACAAATCTGATTCGTTTAATAACGCTAACAGGGGCGAGACTAACGAAGTATCAGGTAAGAGTGTATTAATTTTCATATCCAACACAAAATCATTTTGATTCACTTCATCTCTCTTCATGAAATACTGTATGTCTGTTTGATATCCATGTATTTTTTGGTTTATCAATGAAAGCCAAGGAGAATTTGCATCGGAATTGCCGGCACCAGTAGCGGAGGATAAAAAAGGCTGAAAAAAAGCTTCATATTGTTTCGCGCTTTCTAAAATTTCGATTTCTTTCTCTGTTAACATAGAAGTAGGATTTATTTGACGCAGCAAATTTGCTGCATCGAGTAAACGGTCTTCTTTATACAATCTGTGAGCTTCTTTGGATAATTGATCATTGCGTTCTTCGAAGTTCTTCATGAGATTACGGGTTATTTCTTGCATCACGTAGAATAGAAATAGGCTTCGGTGAAAACATGATCAAAACCAAAAATCTAAAAAAATCAGAATCTCATCAAAAATAAATTAATTCTACTCCTCTAGAAAGAAACAGAATAAACAACAAAATTAATCAATTTGTATTATTGAAGAATTCAATAGTCTTTTACTTTTTATATTCTTTAAGGAATGCGAGCAAGAAAAAAGACTATTATTAAGATGATTCCGTTGCTGCTTCTATTTCATCTCCTTCCTCCTTCTCATTCTCTATATCTTCCTTCTTTAAGCTAATTCTCAAGCCAAGCATTTTGGTATTAGATCCAGCATACTCCCCTATTGTAGATCCTGAAGAGTCAGACCATTCTAATTTATTATCCCCTCTCATAGTAGTGACTTGAACAAGCTCACGATCCCATTCAAACAAGGCATCAACCCAATTAAATATGATTTCCATATTTTCCTCTTCTCCAAACCGCCTTTGTGCGTTTCTTCCATCCGCCAATCGTAACGCCACAGTAACTACACCCTTTTCTTCCGCCTCGGGCTCTTCTCCTAAAGCTTTCAGAAATGCCTGGCGACGTTCCTTTAATTTTCGTATGCGATCTTTTTCTTCCTCCAATCTTGCAGTTTCTTCTGCTTGTGCTTTCGCCTCCTTTTCTTCACGTTGGCTGTCCAATTGCATGGATTGTGCGTAATTTGATTTGCGCTCTGCATGAAGTTCTGCTTCTCGAAGTTGAGCTCGCATAGATTTAATATGGGAGGAATGGCGTTTACGGAGGGCCTTCAGGAAAGATGCAAAGGTGGTTGGATTCGGTGGAGGATTGCAATGGTGTTGAGCTAATAGTTTGGGATGAATTTTTATTTTCCCACTCTTCTTATCCAAAACCTGCGATGCAATGAATGAACTGAGCTGGATCATTGTTTTGAAAAAAAAAATATATGAATTATTCGAGTATAAAAGACTTACCTGTGAAGGATAGGCAACCACAAGAGTAGGAAGATTTTTCTTACTGGAAGCTGCCGCATGAGATGTTCGTAAACGTTTCGCTGCTTGAATAGCTTCGGGAGAGCCGTACTTTGCAGCCCATAAAACATAAGATCCTTTTTTTGCTTGTATAGCTTGAGCAACTTCATCACTGCGAAGACTGTCAATGCATGTAACATCAAAGGCTGTTTTAGATTTGGAACTGTTTGGTTTGGATGCTGGAATAAAAGCAACGAGTAAACGAGCTTGAGAGCGACAAGTTCGTAAAGCATCACTAAGCGACCCTCCGAGAATAGCAGTAGATGATGAAGATGCGGATGCCGTTTTGTAGGTGGAAGCTAAATAGTCACCCATATCCTTTATGTTTGTGTTGGTTGTATCTTTCAATTTTTCCTTTTTGGTAGATATAGCGATTGTGCTTGTGTCTGTATTCGTGTCTTCCACTGAGTTATTCAGGGCTGCTTTCCACATGGCGTTTACAATAGTGGATAGTTTAGATATGAAGGATGACGAGGAACTTTCTTCTCCTTCTGACTCGACATCTGTAGCTGAAGAAAAAGCAGTTTCAATCCCAGCTTTTGTAGCTCTTTGCATAGCTAGTATGGTTCGAAGACTTATTTTTCCCACCAAATACAAGGATTTTTTTGTCAGCGATACAAGAACTGATTCGTCATTTGAAAGCTCTTCCGTAACTTCTTCATCGTATTCCTCCTCTTCCTCTTCCTCACTATCACCTCCTCCACGTACACACAAAGCACTTTTTGAAAAAAATTCGCCTTGATAGAGTTGGAGTTGCTCTAATGACTCATAATTGACATTGATGCACCTAGATGAACTCTTCAATTTCACCAATGAAGTCTTCGATGCATCGGAAGATGCTGCGGTCCTACTGAACGATAACATCCAAACGCATGGCATTAATGCCCACCATCTAAACCGTCCATGATTCATCATTTTTTTATTTTTCTATTTTTCGCTGGGTTTCGCAATTTTGTTTAAAAATGGAAAAGGATGCTCGGTGGATGTCAATCAAGCGTATTAACAAGAATGATTGGATTAGTTAATGATGATGGAAAAGTAGCTTTGTTATCGTTTTTGAGATGTCGGATTGAATGCAGCAGTATCAAGCACAACCGCAAATCCAACAATGATAATTTTGTGTGTGACGTAGATGAATGTATTTCATTACAAGTGTAGCTGACGCATTGATACACTACCAATAATTATTACAATTAGAGTACACAAAGAACGTAGATTATTATAGTTGAAGTTGATTTATTTGTTTATTAGGGTTAGGGTTAGGTTGATACTTTTTCGTCAGAACGGCTGTGATCTGCAGTGATTTGACAAAGTGAATTGCAACTTCTCTGGAGAGTATCATTATCATCAACTTGACAAAAAATGAACTCTACAGCAGTCTCTCTATTTTCAGCATTTCATAAATTTGACAAAAAAAATCTTGGATAAATGTTTGCATTTGTGTTACATCATACTTGACTACAATCCTCAAATTTGATATTTTGTGTCGATATCATATCTTCGGTGAGAACAATTTCAAAGAAACTCTACTTTATCTCTTAAAAATAGATTCTTACGATGCACCTTTTTCTGTATTTTCTTCACATATTCAAATGTAGTGCTTTTCTATATGATTTCGTTTCCTTAATTTTGGTGAGTAATTCCAGGAGACAAACTTTGATCACATCAAGGTCTTTATCCTGCTACTCTAGTGTACAAAACATTTTGGCTCAGATGTACATTTATTACCTTTTTTGTCAATTAAGTAAGATTGTTTTTTTCTTTTATGAATCAACTACTCGATTATGAATCCGATATTATCACTTCTGGTGTCAAGACTGATATTAAGGATCCTCAGCACTGGAATTGATTTTCTAAATTTGATTGGGAATTCAATTTATGTGTATTTCATCAAGGTCTATAATGAGCAACATCATTTTTTCAGCCCATGCCGCCGTCAATGAAATTTCATAATTTATGAGACGTGCATAAAATTTTATTTAGAAAAGGGATACATTAGATGGCAAATTCGTTACAAAAATCAATCTTTTCGTGAAAGTCCTAAACATCAAAATATAAATGAACATGAGGAGAGGAAAAAAGTACTACAATGGGAAGTGATTATTGTCAAAAATCCGTGGAAACCAATTTGAATGCTACTAAAACCTTTTCCAAATTTACCATATGTAAATTTTCTTTCTTGACATTCAGCTCTCAAACATATCCCCTTTCTCACTCAACATCTCAGTCAAATAGATTATTGGTCACTTTTTGCTGAACACTAAATAGACTCGGATGTAGAAATACTATCAAAAGATTAGAAACTCCGTCAATGATAGCAATGGTCGAAAATATTTTCAAAGATTTGAATGCATTCATCATCTAAAACTTTCTCTCAGCATTCAATTCAAATCACAAGGGTCCGAGGATATTTGATTCATAAAGATGGTTTCATGCAAATATGCCTATTCTCTAAAATCAACAAAAAACATAATTATAATTGAAGGCAAAAATGTGCAGAAATGAATCTGTTTCAAACAATTTCAAGCTGAATTGAGCGATGAAAGCAAATACAGCGGAGACTTTACTTTTATATCCTAAGTCTGATCATCTTTATATTGCAAGGATGAATATCAGAATTGATGTTGTTGAAGTGAAATACTTTGTATTTCGTGTTGATATTAGATTTCATTAGAATCTAGAACATTATTTGCAAAACCCGAATAAGAGTTGAGAGAGTGAAATATGAGACATAACTTAGGTCATGTCAAAGGATCTCCATCTAGAATTTGTGTACCAAACACAATTTCAAACTTCCGCCTAACTATGTGCGCTACTTCATCCACAGATGGGCAGTGATTCCCTTGTCCTCTTTCATGCAGTAGTTCTGCTATACTCGTTACACCTCTACCAACAACTCCACATGGTATAATGATGGACGTGTCAAAAAATGATAAATCAGGCGAAACATTAATTGCAAAACCATGGGTAGTTATCCATTTTGATGCAGAAACCCCAACTGCTGCTACCTTTTTATTATTCACCCAAACCCCTTTCAAATGAAAGAATTGTCAGATTATGTAGAAAGTTTAGTTCATTCAAAACGTTTTTATATTTACCTGTATTAATTTTGTCCCTTACTCCTTTTATATCATAATGTAAAAGAGTCTGTATAATGACTTCCTCAACCATTCTCAAATACCAATGAAGATCTTGCTTGAAAGGCTTATTCTTAAGGAAAAGAAGAGGATAAACCACTAATTGACCAGGTCCATGGAATGTGACCTCTCCACCCCGTTCGATACGAAAAATTGGCGTCCCATTTGGTGCCAGAACTGGCTGGATATTTTCTTTTTTATTTTTTGGAACAATAATGATTAGAATAAATAGTAGCAAAAATAAATGTCTCATCACTTAAAAAGCAACTCACCTGAAACATAGTCAATCAACATTTGTACGTTTAAAGTCTCGCTTCTTCCTTCAGATGAAGAAATCATTGTTTTTTCAAGGGATAGTCGAGATGATCCTCTACCCCTAGCTTTCCTACTTAAAGTTAACCTACTTTTTTCTCCTCCATCAGGTGTTTCATCAAGAAATGTTAAATTGTTTTCATCTGCTCCTCTACCTAAGGTATAAACTGGTTCATGCTCGAAAAATAAAAGGTAATCACGATCACTTTGATTGTTGACCATTGTGTCATACTTGTTCCCTACGATATCAAATTTATTTATCTTTTCATTTTTTCTCCTTTGAGCTTGGAGACGGTTATAAAGGACACATTGCTGCCATGCCCAGCCAGTAACATACGGAAGGCAATCTCCTGAAAGACCGGAGCGGGCGTATATCAGTGGTGGTTCATTAATAGATGTCGAAAATGAAAGTTTATCGTGAAACTGATTCATTAAGCTTGAAATTGAAATTCTTTTTTGCAATATTTCTAAACTCATGAAGTTTCTCCTAAAGGACAAACAAGCAGATCCTCGAATTCTTATTAAATTGAAATTATGGTACATTTTCACACACTACTGCCGAAACCTTTCTTTTTGAAGCTTTGGTGACTCCCCAAGAGTCTTGCCTCAATGTTAACAAACAATTCGAACCGCTAAAAGAGTAGATAAGGAGTCTTGAAGAGAAAGGAAGAGAGTGTGATTCTTTTTTACTATATATGTGAAGATGAATTAGGTATGTAAGAAGAAAATGAATGTTGTATGGATAGAATCAAAGTTCATAATGTATTTACCTTATCGCCTTTCTTCATTTGTTGCTTTGACTTGGGAGTATGTCATGGGCCTGAATAATAGTTGTGTTTACAGCAGGTACGTACAATGCAACATCAAAATTAAATACCTAGACGATAAAATAATCGCACTTTTTATGGATTGAACTTTTTCTTTTGATTTTGTTTGATCTCTCTCTATAGTCGTCTGCTGAATCACAAGCTTAACATCACGTAACTGAAAATTCCTGGTGAAACGTTGCTGAAATGGATCTTTTCTAAATGAAAGGGAAATAATTTACCATGTAATTCGGCGTCAAGCAATAAATAGAATGTGGGAATTTGCGCCTCGTGATTCATTTCTTTTTTGCGTCTGAAGCTCGAAGAGTACCTTTGAGTCTACAGGAGTATTTAAAATAAATAGGAGTGTGACATATTTCTAAACCCGTTTGCCTCATTCTCAATCAGAATTTTTTCATTGAATGTAATCAAAAAGGAATATAATTTATGACTATTTTAGAGCAAACACATTAAGTAATCTGATTGGTTTTGTTGACTTGTTTGTAAAGGAATCCATTGTTCACCAAATGCATCTTGAAATTGGGATGTATCCCAATCCATAAAGTTTCCATTTTGTGATGATTGATGAATGTGTATTCCCAAAGCATTCTTTCGGTATAATAGTTGTAAGAGGGATATAAGTATCAAGTTTAAGAATGATCTTAATATGTATTGTACAATAAAGACATAAGACATACTCACCAAAAGAGCCTGTTGGCATCGTTGTATTTCAAGCCTCATCATTGCCGCTTCCTCGGCTTCTATCAATTTTTCCTCTTGCGTCTTTTCGTTTTCCTTCTTTACTTCTCGTTCTCCTTCATCCGCATTATCTATTTGATCTGAGCGTATGATATTGTCCTGTACGGCCACTAACTTTTGTATTGCGCCTTCCCACTGCGTCCAATATTGAATTGCAATAGGTAACAAAAAGGCATCAATGGTTTTCGTTCCAAAAAGTGAAAGCCCGAGGATACCACCGTACTGAGTAGTCATGGGTTTATCTGGTTCGATAGCTTCACATAAGACTTCCAAAATTCTTGGCGAGAGATTGGTATATTGAGCACCATATCTAAATGAGAGTGACATTGAAATGAGTGCTCATGGTAGGGTTTGTAGACGTGAAATGCATACGGATGAAAGACGGATGGATAGATACTTACTTTTTGTGAATCTTAACAAGTAATTGGGCAGCCTCTTCGCGAAGAGTCCAATGATTTTCATTTCGATGGGTTCCCAACTGTCTAGCTACAGTGCATGTTATAATGGGGACAATCATTTGATTCAACTATTTAAGTTGACATATACAAACGAATATGTGAAATATCAAAAATAAGATGATGAAATTATCAATTGAAGCATTTTCAAAAAGCAAAAAGGATACTTACGTGCATTTCCAATGTCAAATTCGGATTCTTCACAAGAGAATCCATCATCCGAATCATAGTTCTGCAATGGTCCACTTTTTTCAAATTAAAACGTATTTGATTATTTACGAATTGAGAGAAAAAAGGCACCAATTCCTGAATCCCACGATCGGTGGATAAGCTCGCCAATGCTTCATCCTGCTCCTCTTCCATGATTTGAGCATTGGTTATGGTACTGTTTTCACGAACATTTGCCATTTTCATGGCAACATTGGTAAAGTAGTATTTTAATTCGTCCGGTAACAAACGTGGTAGAAGCTGACGGATACTCACACCAATGCCATACTCATCATCATCTTCTACACGATGCACAACTCTGTCGACCGTACCTAAGTCATCGTTGTCGACTGTATCTTGTGCAGCATCAGCGTCCACATTGAGATTGGGGGGATCTGTATGTGCTTGGGAACGCGTATAATGATGGGGTAGAAGTGGATTTTGAGGTATAGAAGGCTGTACTCCATCGACAGCTAGCCAATGCAGCGACATGGCGATTTCAGAAGGAGGATGGGATTGCATTTCACTTCGAATGTAGGAGTTCAGATTGACACGTGTTGAACCCCTATCTGTAGCTTTGACGTGTTTGGCTGGATCGCTCTCTTCCGACGAAGTAGCTGCAAATGGGGCTCCCGTATTTGTCGTAAACAAGCTTTGACATCCTCTCCATTGCAGTGCTAGATTTATGTCAGCAGCGTCAATGCGTTTAAGGAGATTGTTGCTCACTTCGGACGGATTACGATTGGAGGGTGTCTGCGGATGTTGATACCGCGCTCTCTTCACATGGCGTTGCACGCAGCTTGCTTCACGGATTAGGCTTGTTACTTGGTCTTCTACCAAGTTGGAAAGTAACTCTTTCACAGAATTGTGCATGCTGAAAGAAGTTGAATGTTGAAAATGGACTGTGATGAATATTTAATAAAATAATAATATAAAAAAGATTTAAAATTCTTTTCCTAAAGTGTGATGCACAAGTATGTAGCATTGTAAGAGATAAGAACTATAGTTTACGAATGAAAAGCCTAAATTGAAACTTAATACTAAAACCTACGCAACCTACGAAAAAAATTCAAAACGACCAAAAAATTGATCTGCAGTCACATTTTCTATGTTTGTTTGTTTGTGTCTGACATCGTTTCCAGTTTTTGCTCCGGCATTAGACTGAGCTAGGGCCCAGAGTTTCACTAGCTAAAACTATCGAAACATATGGTCGCCCCCCCGAACTAATATCCCTCTCTCTAGAGCACATTTATGACATTTCATTGACTAATATAAACACCCAGCATCATACCACATTCATTATCATGACACAAGCATGTTCTCTACCCCTTAAGAAAAGAAAACTAAAGCCATCAGTTTACAAGGAACAAGCTAAACTTGACCAATTTTTGCCTCATAATGTATTCAATCATGGAGTCGAAAAGACAACAAAACAAAGGTTACTAGATTTCTTAGTGAAAGTGCTACCACCTCCATCCATGATAGGGTTTAACGTTAATAAGAATACTTTGCGCTGGAAAGACAAACAGGTCCAAAATTCAATCATTGCGACATGTGGTAATTCATCATCTCAAAAAATAATTACAAGCTTCCAGGAAAGTAGGTCTATTGTAGAAGAAGCAAAACAAGAGTATATTCCCCCCTTATGGTTAGCACGATATAAACAGCTCAAAGAATTCTAAGGTATATATGGTCATTGACACGTGAAGCAGAGATTTAATACAAACAAATCTTTGGGTAAATGGGTACATAAGTATAGGCGAATGGCAAGGGAAAACGTGACAAGCATTAAAGTAGAACGTTATCGAGCATTAGGAAAAATCGGTTTTTGGTTATATCCTCCAGATACATATAGTATCTCATGGAATCGGCGTTATGTCGAACTGGTGAAATATCGAAATCACTTTCGAAACTATAACGTACCACAAAGATATGCACCGAATCCACCTCTTGGAATATGGGTACATCGACAAAGAGGAGAATTAAAAAAATGCTTCATGGGAACCAACGAGAATGACTCTAAATCGTGCACAAACACTAATTCAAATAGGTTTTAGGAGTATTAAACATTGGCAATGTAGTTGAATTGTTGCAATCCGTAGTAATACTGCGTTTGTGAAAATGATGTTTTTTATCGAATCTAACACAACTTTCATTGCATCAAATCAAATTGTTTCGTCTAGAGTGCTAATTGATAGCAAATATAAACGCTTCGTTAACAAATAAAGACAAATGAAAACAAATGAAAACAAATGAAATAAGTATGCTTGAGCTGACACAAATACGAGTTAGATTTTCTGATACACTAAGAGTAGAAGCAGCTACTGGGTAAAATCTGATGACATTTTTTATTCTCAAGCGTTTATTGCATGTGGTTCATTTGTCTACAAAAGAATAAAAGAAATGTGTTCAT
>Ga0209092_10003020_pt1 | contig 14993 bp, 11 predicted proteins | sample FraStrMetagenome_FD_187446 | JGI IMG/M metagenome (GOLD analysis project Ga0209092, IMG submission 187446) | Marine eukaryotic phytoplankton communities from Arctic Ocean - Fram Strait ARC3M Metagenome (SPAdes) (version 2) | ecosystem: Environmental > Aquatic > Marine > Oceanic | place: Fram...
AACTTGACCATTTTTACTTTAAAATTATGCGTAAGTCTTAAGTATCGTACTACGATGAGATAATTATTTCCCTCTGGAAGGGAGAACAAAAAACTAAACAAAAGTAATAAAAAAATACTTAGGGCAGCGCGACGCACATTACTAGATTATGTGCAATCCTACCAAAAAAGCAAATTTTGTTTCCCCAGCCTATGTCAAAACAGCAACTAAACCGCAGAAACTATTACTTTTATCATTTGTTGTGCTTTGAGATGTAACAAAGCTTTCTTACTCAAATCTTGAATTCAACTTCTGTATGATTCTTTTCAATAAATCCTTCTTCATCTTATTATAGGATGGTTATCTTCCAAATTTAAAATTGGCTATGCTTGAGAAAAATGTATGCAACGAAAAAGATGTTACAACACCTGACCGTTCATGGAAAGCTTTGGAACCCTCAGAAGCAAAGCTTGCCAAATTCGATATCCAAAAACCGAGTGGCCATTTTCCACCTGAATTTCTCGACCAAAATAACACAAATAGGAATGTGAAGGATAATTGCAACATGGTAACAAATAATAGAAATCAAAGCCAAAAACTACCAAGAAATCCTTACTTGAAAAAACCAAAGAGATCCTTCAAAGAAATGGAATACGGCTCATCGTTTGGACCATCAGTCGACACATTGAAGCAAGGAAGAGATCATGCCTCATTACATACATCAAACGAGCGTAAATTTAATTTTGAATCTATGACTAAGCCAATGAACAAAACTCATAACACCAACACATTTGTGGTGAACAAAATACATAATCCATATGAAAAAAATAGAAAACAAACCCCAATAATGTCAAAGCTTGTTCAAGAATCAAAGGAACAAAGTCATAACACCAACAAAAATCAGTTATCTTTACAGAGCAGGCCGGGTACGTTTGAGAATCCGGCTTTTAAGATAAATCAGACAAAATCAACAATAACCACATTGGATCAAGGTAAATATAACTCCACTGAACAAGTAGGCAAACAGAAAGGATTTGAAAACTTTGATGGTGGAATAGATTGGGAAGCAGCGGTTAATTACATAGAATCAAAAAACTTGAATAAACATGATGTATCTACTGCAAGCGATGAAAACACAACCCATCAATCAAGAGACCCACCAAAAAATGGTAAAGATATAAGTTGTACATCAACGATAAAGTATCGTTCGAACGAATCAGAAAAAATGAAAAGCAATGGCCAAATTCAAGAAATAAAACTTAACTCTGCAACAAATTATGAGCTTGTAAATTCTACAAGGAAGTTAGTTGCGAAACAAAAATATATTCAATATAGATACCATCAAGAGAAACATCATATTGAAAACGAGGGTACTTGTAGTAAATCTTTAGAAGATCAGAACGCAAATGATAGTAATGCAGAGATTAGAAGTAAAAATTGTCATGCAAATTCGAATGCGAAATATGAAGACCAAATCAACTTCGATAACGACGATGAATTCGATAATGGCATAGATTGGCGATCAATTGACATAAACTTTGGATCTTACGGGAAAGCCAAAAATTCTAATGAGCTAAGACAAAATTGTACAAAAGGATTATATAATAGCCCATCTTCAAAGTTCACAAAGAAGGATGTCAAAGAGGACAATAGAAATCTCGAAGGCCCATATCAACATGAAGGAAACATTCAAGTTATAAATGTTCAGAATGATTGGGGTTCAATTGACGAACCCCATATCGACTTTTACAATGATAATTGTTCGCCACTAATGTGCAATTTAAACCAAAGTCATGATGAAAAAAATCCCAGCAACGGTAGCTATACCCCTACAGATATGCTGAAAATGCACAATCACAAGACCCAGGATAAACAAAATTCTTCGATTTTAAGAGAGCCTGAACCTGTTGCATCTTCTGCTCATTGCCAAGGAGAGGAAAAGAAGATAGAATCACATCTTGATACATCATTACATAAAAGTCCCATGACAAATACTGTAATGAAACCCAAGAAACAGAATATCATGGACTCAAACAATTTATGTACCCTAAATCAAAATCTGGACAAAAAGGAACATACCAATCAAGTTTTGTTCTCAAAACCACAAAAACTGTCTAAAAAATCCGCTGAATTACCACCCCTACCAGCAGAGATAGACTATGATAGAAAACGGATACTTCCAATACAGGATGGGTACCTACCATCTCTCATAAAAAACGCAAATATATCAAAGCCATTATTGAATGGATGGAAGTTGCACCCTTGGCAAAAGATGGCCGTTATAAAAGGACTTAAATTAAGGCACGTGGTACTTGCATATGGTAAGTGATATTGGTTCGGGAAATTGTTTCTGAAATTTAATTTCTCATCACACTTTTAAGATATGGGACTTGGGAAGACTCTTATTGCATGTGTGTGGGCAAATGCATTCAAAAAAACTTTTGATTCCGTGAAAATTTACATCATTGCCCCAGTTTCACTAAGAGAGGAATGGAGGAAAACAGCTTTTCAAGCTACTGGAATGGAAAGTGTCCCCGAAAAGTTACCTAAACACCATGTAGACGACAAGAATTTAGATATTGTTATCACAACTTGGGGTAAGGTTCCTAAAGAAGTTCCACCACACGTCCACAATTTTGTTGTCATATGTGATGAAGCACATCAAATGCAATCCATGACTTCAGCCCGAACCAAAGATGTTTTGAACTTAACCTCTGAGCAAAGATGCATAGGGTGTCTATTGGTAACAGGAACTCCAATGAAAAATGGAAAGCCATTGAATTTGTTTCCTCTATTGAAGGCTGTTCGACATCCCTTTGGCGATGAGCAAAAAATTTATGAGATTATGTTTTGTGCCGGAAAGGAAAAACGATATGGGCCAGGTAAACGAGTTTGGGATGCTAATGGAAGTTCCAATCTTTCCATTTTGAATGCACATATATCTTCTCATGTTTTGTACATGACAAAAGATGATTGCTTGAAAAATCTTCCTCCAAAAACAAGGCTTCGACATAAAGTCGCTGTTAGTCGACACTATGAAATCATGTATACAAATAGAATCAATGATTTGGTAGGTACATCAAGAGTGAAAGTATTAAGTTGGACTCTTTCATTTTTGCCGTCATCTAAACTTCACACTTCTTTTGCATGCCAAAGGCGAAAGCGAAGAAAGTCTGTGAAGATTTGGATAATCGAGACATGGGTGAAGCAATGCTGGGCTTACTTCAGAAGGTACGATTCGCTGCGTCTATTGCCAAGGTCGATGCTGCCGTTGCATTAGCAATGACTATACTTGAAAAAGAGCCAGCTATTGTCATCTTCACATCATTCGTAGATGTTGCAAAAGGTGTTCATCAAAAATTGAGTGATTCTGGATGGTCGTAAGTGATGTGCTTGTGCATATAATAATATGTATATATCATCCCAATATCGGAAGCTCACTTATTTTGCAATTGTTCTCTAGAGGAGAAATACTGACAGGGGAAACACCCTCTTCTAAACGAGCCCATGCCGTTCAAAAATTCCAAGACGGAGTATCCCCCGTCTTTGTTGGTACCTTCGGAGCGGGTGGTGTTGGATTAACCTTAACTGCTGCCTGTACCATCATTTTAGTAGATCGTCCTTGGACTCCAGGAGAAGCAATGCAAGCGGAAGATCGGGTCCGTCGAATTGGACAAACCAAAAAGGTAACAAGTATTTGGATGACTGCGTTTGAAGTGGATGAACAGATTGATGGGATGATTGAGCAGAAGAAGATGAATTCAAATGCAGTAATTGAGGGGAATACGGGTCATCAAAATTTTTGCGTAGGAGGGAAAGTAGCTCCTAAATTGTCGATTATGCAATTGGTAGATAAGGTTATTCCAATTGGGAAAGATTTGTCCTTCCAAGGTTTACATCGTGATTTTGGATTAGTAACCTCCAACGATAATACCAAGAAAGAATCAAATGTAAGAACTCAGGTGGATGCAGAGGGTGGGTTTACAATCTCAGATAATGAACATAATTTATAAAATTCATCTAATTGTAAAGCTATATAAAACAATGTATGAAGAATCCCACACAATTTTAGGATGATAATATTTCATTTTGTGAAACCACCAAACCATCCTGTGCCTCCGATGCTACACCCACATGTTTGTGATAAAAATGCCTTCGACGACATCCTGCTACACCACAATCATATTGCTGTTCCTTTTCTTCTTCTTCCTTTATATATCCACAAAACATGTTACCTCCAGGTGGTCCATTGATCTGCATCGTTTTCATACCCTTTTCCAATTGCTGCTGCTGCAAAAACAATAAGGATTCCTCTTCCGGTCGTATACGACATAACATTTCATATTTAGGTGGATTGGATATCAATGATCCTGACCTATCTAACCATTCTTCCACGGCGTGATCATTCACAAAAATATCGTCATCTTGATCAGTTTTGCCAACCTCTCCCGTGACAAATCCAGAATACAAAGGTGCCACATTGACGATACATCCATCCTTGATGGCAATGAGACAGGGCATATGTTTTTCTTGTATTGGTTTGGTAGATGACGATAAACATAAATGTTTTTGACTCATGGTAGGATCTAATAAAAGCGTCAATGGACCATGAGAACGTAAAAATTTCGTACCACGATAATTGGAGGATATATCTTCCAAAATTAAATCCATTTTCGCACTTGCGGAACTCAATGGATTATACAGGTGTAAGACTACCGCAGTCGGTGGTGGAATGGAGGCGTTACGATCATATCCAAATCCGGCGGCTTTTAAGACACGTTTGGGATTCATTTGACGATGGACTCCATATCCATGTTGTTGTATACCTTCATTCTCCAATATCGATAATTCTAATTCTAAACGGCGTTGATATTCCATTTCAGATAATTCATAAACATTTTGGGCATTGGAGGAATTTCCGCTGGTAATATTGGAGGATAGTTCAAATTCATCCAACAAATAATCAAATTCACTGTCTGAGTCACTATCATCATCATCATCATCATCATCGTGATGATTATTAGAATGCGCACCATCCCTTGGATCATTCTCATACAAATCCATCAAATTATTCGTGGATTCCATTTTCGTTCCAATCTTTTTCATTTTTCGTGCCTGTATCAAAGCATCATAATCACCACCATCCAATTGTGGATCATAACAACAACGGCAGCCCGTTCCAAAGGATAAAGAATTTTCGGGTAACAAATTACGTCGTCTCCGTTCGGCCAACGCGACTCGATCATGTTGGCGTAATATAGCGACTGTTTCATTGTATTGGCGATTTTCATGAAGTTCTCTCTCACAACAGGGCGGAAGGTCATGTTGATCCGATGAAGAAGACGGTGTTGTCATAATAAGTTCGTTGGTTGTGTGGTATCTTTGGTGGAGAATATTGTGAGAAAATTGCATATGAATTGGATGAGCCCAAATCTAGGTTACTAAAATATATATCTAAAAACGATATGAGGGTATAATGTTACTAGTGAATTTACGTAGATGAGTCATAATAATAGTAAGAATGTACGACAAGCGCAAAACATTGATTTAGAGTGGGAGAGGTAAATAAAGATTCTGAACGATACAATATATACTCATATAGGTATGATGTTCTACATTCAGCCTGAAATTATTCGGTCCAACCGAAACGCACTGTGCCCGAAACGTCACGCCCCCACCTCAAAACACCAATACAGCAGCGTTTTCCTTTCAAGAGCTTTGTAGTAACAACCAAAATCGTACCACCACCATCCTTGCTCTAACTTTGCAAGAAGTCTTATCTGAATTCAATAGCATTGTTTCGTTCTACACTTTTTCATAGTCCAGAGTTGATTTGATCCATCATGAGTGGAATGTACGATGAACCCAAAGTCAGTTCCGTCAAATTGACAGCCTACCCACATTCGGAACGGGGATCCAGGGTAAGTTTCTCCTCTCTCTCTAACACACACACACGTACTTGGCGCAGTTCGACCATCCCATTCCCACTTGTCACCATTTCCTTCGTTCCTATCTCATCTTTTTTTGGTTATCAATCCTTTCGTAGTACGGAAAAGCAAAAGATCCCGTCAAATTCATTCAAGCCACAGAACAAAGAGCTCGTGAACGTCAAGTGGCGATTGAGACAGTCCGTCTATTACGTCAAGATGTCATTGATTGTTTTCGTAAGGAAGGAGTCAATCATTATGATAACTGTCAAAAAGTCAAAGTTGCCTATTACAATGTTATAACAAAACATGATTATGGACAAGTTCAACCTGATTGGGAGGATAAGCGTATGTTGGATGCGTAAGCTTACGTTGGAAAGATGCAGTCGATGGGATTGGATTGGATTGGATTGGATTAATAGAATATAATGGACGCGCTAAAATGTCGAGAGTAATAACATAAATGATGAAACGACTTTTTTATATTGTATTTGTGAGTTTTGATAGTTGTTTGTGTGTAGTAACCTGAAACTTCTGTGGTAAGCATAATTTGATTTCATTGATTTTGATGGGATCGGATAAAGAGAAGATATTATGGAAGCGGAGAGAAATTGAAAATACAAAAATAAAAGATGGAATGACTGTTTCACAGTGTTTTTTGGATTTAGATTTTAATTTGTGTGTTGTAACATGAGACTTCTGTTATGCCTTAGAAAGTGTATCATTCGCATACTTTCGCCTATAGATTCTATATCTGGAACCAAGTATTACTGTCAAAGAGTTACTATATTGATAAGGATAAAATAAAGTATCTTTTAAATGCTGCTGTTAGATGTATGATTTAAATAATGTAACATTCGCAATATAATTATATTCCATTGAATGCCCTCAAGAAACAATTTCTTCTTTTTTCGATATGAAATCAAACACGAGCTTCGCAACGAATTTAGGATTTTCTTCAAATACTTGATGACTCGTTTTGGGGACGACGACAAAATTTGATTGTGGTAAGCAATCTGCTACAAATTTACCATTGAGTAATGGAATTAAACCATCATTTTCTCCATGAATCACCAAAGCATTTGTCTATCCAAAGAAGATAAAATGTTAGATTGAGAGTGTGTGGCCCTAAAAAACATTTAAAAGGAATCAATACATTTTCTTACCTTAATGTTCCTGGCATCTATAGAATCGGCCGATTTCGTCTGCTGTCTATAAAATGCTTTGACAAAGGCCATATCATTTTGATTACTAAAGGTTCGTCCCTTTTCTTTCAAGGATTCCTCGGATTCTGGATGATAGGCAGCATCGACAAAGGCATCCGTCAATTTTGGTTGTATCCATTTCAGAATAAATAATGGTAATCGAAAAATAAATAAGCCTTTTCCCATGGAGACAGGACCATCTCGAAGAGTCCCTCCAATCAAAATAATCCCATCCACTGCTAGTGAATTATCATCTTTATCCTTTTTATCATTGAGCTCATTGAGCAATTTGATGACTTGTGACACCCCATAGGAATGAGCCAAAATGTAAGTCTTCTTCTTGGTATCCTCAGCAGTGGATGCATCTTGATTCATGGAATGAAAAACGATTTCCAAGTCTTTGGCAAGTTCTTTTTCAGAAAAAGCATACCAATCACTGACATTGTGTTTGGATTTACCACACCCTAGAGAATCATAAAGATAACAATTCAATTCCAAATATTCATCCTCAGCAGTCATATTTTGTGCAACATGTTTATATAGATCGGAAACTAATGCTTCATATTGTTCGGACCCCGCACAAGAGCCATGGACCAACAAAATATTGATGATACTGGATGGATTTCGTTTCTCATTTGCTTGTGGAGCGTTGCCCGATATTTTTTTGTGTAGGATGGTCCTCCCTTTTCGGATCTCTTTCATTGTCACTTTTTCATTTGTGATTGACTGCTGTGATGCAATATTTGTGGTTTCCGACATTTTCTGAATCTTGAGCGTTTCGAGAGAATACAATCTTTGGCTTTGATTTGGTCTTTGGAATTTTGTTATCTCGCTATTATCAATGAAACTGATTTTAGTGTTCGTTGGGAAATGTTTTCGAGACACACTCTTGGTGCAAATCTTGTTTCTTTGAAAACTTCTGAGATGTTTTGTCATAGTAGTAAGCAGCAGCTGTCTATAAGTTAATCAATCACGACTTAATCCTTTTTTTGATAAGTGCATGACGTCAATTTCATTTCTTCTCCCTTGACCAACCGAACAGTATAAAATAACCGATTCTATCGTATTACAATTCCAACGATAAATAATGTGGCTTAGCTAAATCCAAATCATTATTTAGACAAACTTCCTTGATTTTTCTATGTGACAAAATCATGTCACCACATGTATATGGAACTATGATCAAGATACACTTAAATAAAATAGAACAATGTAGAACAATTAGAAATCCCGCTGTAGGCTCCCGCATTCATATAAAATGGATATCCTAACGATTTCTTTTTCTTTATGGGCGTTTTTTATCACGTCCATGAAGTTAAAATTAACATCAAGAATGCATTTAGACAACAGTAATTGAAATTTCATACACAATCTTGATATTCCAAGTTTCTCGAAACATTAGGTAAATGAATCATTGTTACATCTGAAAGGATGTGCTCCATATTACGAACTTATTGCTTTTCGATTTGCACAAAGTTACAATCACAGACAATGTCTTTTGTTGCACTACCACTTTATCCTCACATTTTGAGCCCTTCAAAATCATCACCATTCAAATAGGAGCAAATCAAATATCTGCCCGAACAAATTGCAAAAGTTTCTGTTTGATACTATAGAATTATGGTGAAATTAAAAATGGGTCGAATTTCTCTCTTGCTTCTTTCGATGGCATACTTTGTGAGAAGTGAAATGTTGAGAGGCGATTCAAATAAAATCCCGAAAAGAAGGAGAACAAAGATAAAGAGTCAAAAAAATTTCGAGAACGAAATACGAGAAAAGGTATGAGGATGTTTCGGATACCTTTGATAATAAGTATGCTTAGGAGTCTAGTGCACTTACTAAGCCCTTTCATTTGTTTTTTTGAAAAGAATATTAATTTGGTTCAAGTGGCCACACAGAAGCATAAACGCATTCTTAAAAAAAGCAAAAAAAAGGGCAAAATCTTTCATAAAAAAGATGATATTCCGCTTCTTTCGATTTTATCCATTGGGACCATACCTTATCTCATGATTCCTCGACCAAGTATTGCTAATGTAACTGATCTTGATCCAGATTGCGCATGTAGCGCAGGTGTTTCCTACAAAAATTATTATAAGGGAATCAATTCGAAGTCATCTATGGATATAATGGAAAAGAAATACAATTTTGAAGAACGACTTGCTGAAGAAACTGAAGAAAATGACGATGGAGAATCGAATATATTTCCTATTCAACTGATAAATGCAGAGGATATCAATGAAACATATTGTAGATGCCAATGTTTTTGTGATAATTTTGAGCTTTTCGCCGTCTTCCGTAATGTTACAAATGGAAATTGGTCTAATAATGAAAACGTTGGTGTGCCAGATAAAATCAGTAATATGGAACCTAACTGTGGCTGCATAGATGTTGGACCGTACATCGTCAGCGCTTTGCCAGAAGAAACGATTAATTTAACACCCTCCTCTTCACCAACAAAATAAGGTTCAGTGAAGTTCACTTCCAAAACGATATCATTTTTTTATGCGTAAATAAACTTTTTGATCAATAACATCATTCTCGAGTACATTCCAAACGTTCCTTTAATGAAAAGATTATATTTTGAAATTGAGAACTGTTAGGTAGTAAAGTATAAAACCCTGTTGATTGATTGCTACAAAAAAATTTACTCATAATCAAGTTGTATTCTTTGTTTTCTTGAACATACTAAATAAAACTTATTTTGTCTTGAAACCATACGCAATCATACAATCATATTCGCTCCAAATATAATAACTTCTATATTTATTTCTTGTCAGACCCCGAAAAACCCATCTGTCTCTTATAAACAAGTTTCTCCATCACTGTTACTCTATCTTTTGTCCAATTTCCTGAACTTGTTCTTTGTGCATATCGAGCTCTTTTTTGGTTGAAAATTTCCTCAAGATTGCAAGTCTGGATTTCACTGAATAAAAGCTCTGGATCTAAACGATTCGAATCAGTAAACTGCTTAATTAGAGCAGGATTTAAATTTACACTTCTAGCCCATTTTGGAACCTACAAATGATTCAAGAAACATTAAAGAATAAGATAATGGTAGTGGCCGAATTTAAACCAGAATAACAACGTAAACTTACTCTCTTCTTTGGTGAAGGTGACTTATCCTCATCACTTTCGCTTTCGCTTTCACTGTCTGTATCTTCCCTATCAGAAATTTCATATGTGTCCATAGGTGACAACACTTTTTGCTGTGGTGCAGCTAGTCTTTGTGGAGTTGGACGAATATCATTAGAAGAGTTCTTATGGAATAGTTTTCCAGATGTAGACTTAGTCGCTGATGATACCGTTGGAGCTTTTTTCAAAGCCTCAGCTGCGGCTTTTTGACGCATCTTCTCCTTAATTTGCATTTTGATACGCTTATCCTCTGTACTTTGTGATTGATGATTTGTCACAGAGAGGGCTGGCTTAAATGAAGACTTCATCGTATGAGGCATTTTTGATGCTGACATTGAAATTTCCTTAGCTTTGGCCAAAGCTTTGCTCTAAAAGATTTTGTACACGAAAATGAGGATTGAATTGAAGCATCCGAGAAAAATATTCAGAATTTTACACTTACCTTATCCCTCATTTCCTCTAATCGTGCTTTCCTAGCTGCAGCGATCTGTTCTTTTTTCTGCTGTAGTCTTTGAGAGGTATTTGTACTATTCCCAGTGCTTGGACATGATCTATCGGAATCCGATCCAGGTATCTTGGACATATCACTGGTAATTTCAGAATTATGCTGTATCTCTTTTGAATGCGAGTTTGATAAGTCATATGTAGTTTTTTGAGCTTTAGAGCTTGATGAAACATTTAGAGGAACCTGGGTCTTTTGCGGACTATATATATTTAAGTGTAAGAGATAGAAAATTTGACATAATAAAATAGAACTTTGAAATATGTATACAAAACTCACGTTTTCTTCGCGCTTGAACCTTGGAAGTCACCCGACTCCCACCTGCTTGCCATTTCAGTCACAGGAATTTTTGGTGTTACTTCTTTTTTACCGTTAATCAACTCATCTCTCTCACTCTTCTTCGATGATTTTGTTTTCTTAAAAAATGAAGGAGATAATTTTGAAGGAGTAGTATCCTTTTTCTTGGATGGAGTAAACAACTTTGAAGTAGCTTCCATAAGTTTTTGAACAGTACCGCGTTTTGCAGATGATGGTGTATCTAAGGATTGCATATCAATGCTTCCCCTCGTTTCTTGATTTTTGTCGTCTTTCTTCTCCTTCTTGGATGAATCAACTCGAAGTTTGTTCAAGTCTTCAATCGAGACCTCAATTTTCTTTTTCGTTGAATCAGGAACGCTGGAGTTACATGCTGTAGATGAAATAGTAATAGTTTCAGGAACATTTGATTTAGTTAACTTCAAGCCAATTGATCCACTTTTATGGTGCTCCATGTCAATATCCATAGAAGAATTTAGTCTTGTATCAGGATCAGTATTTAAAACATTTTCAGATTCAGTCGTTTTGACTACTTGTTCTTGAACTTCCACCCAATCATTTGATGTGTCTGCCGACTCGTTTTTCATATCACTCTTACCGCCAGATAACCTGCCTGTTTGTGCAATGCGATTTTCTTTATCATTATTTGATTTATCATTGTTTTCATGGGGCAATTTCTCTTCTTCAGTCAGAGCTGATTTCAGACGTCTCTGCAAATCCTTTTTCAATCCTTTTGTCTCTAAACCTCGGGCACGTAGCTCTTCTCGAAGCTCTACTACTTTCATGAGCGTCACATCCAATTGTTTTCCCTCATTGTTTTTTTTCACGTTCCCCATGCTTTCTGTTGACATCCTGTTTGGATCGAAATTTTCGATATCATCCTCCATTGTTACCTTCATTTTTTTTTGACAAGGATTGATTTGTGGGCCAGCAGAATCATAAATCTTTCTTTTCAACGACTTTTTCGAATTTAAAGGAATACAAAATGATGAGGACTATGAAAAAACGAATACATAATTCGAAGATATGAGCTTGCTCACCTCTTTAGCTTCGTATAGCCATTGCGAATGAATTTTGACCTCTGATTCAATACTCTTCAATAAACGATTTGCTTCATGAGCGTTACTAAAATGAAAATGTCGCATTTTGTCTAGTTCTACTAAGCCCATATTTTGAGCTCTTGTTGAAGATAACATCGTCACTCCGAATTGCAAATATTAAGATGATATTTCTATCCTTTTGTTTCTTTTCTGTTTTTACAAAAACTTTGGGAAGAAGCAAACTCGCACTTCTTGATGAATTCGTCCTTTGCTTTGTCTTGATTTCCTCTTTGAAGATTCAAGAACTTCTCTTTTGCTTTTAAGTCTCCAGAGAACGTAAATAGAATGGAATGAGTATCTATATGCAAGAGAGGGAAAAACTGTTTGATTTTGGTTTGTTCTGTACCGTTTGAAACTGCTGTGAATAGATTATTTAGACGAAGTTTGATAATCAATAAATATTTTAATAGTGAACACGGGATTTTACGTTGCAATAAAATGAAAAGCCGTTTTTTCTTAACGTCTTGCACTGTATGTAGGTTAACTATCAGAAATGCAACTAAACCTTTACCTTCAAACAAACATAAATACAGTCAAACTTTTTCAACTTAGTTCGCTTGGAAATTATCAGACCTAAGAAAAGGGGAATTATTTATCCTCAATAGCACATATGCATGCTCCCAAGAGAGAAAAATATCAGACTTCTCTAGAGAGAGAATCAATTTGTGTATTTATTTTTTTTGTAGGATCACATTGTAAAAAACGCTTGAAAGTGACAACAATCTAAATGATTCCAAGCATCATGTTACATAATTTGGACCTAAATTTTATACTTTGTGAAAGCCAAAAAAATGATATTGCGATCAGGGAGAGGGATTTAGGTTTCGCATTTATAAAAATTGGATGATGTCTTATAAAGTTATTATGTTTTAAGAACGTATGCGTTATGCTTTTTGAAGTTTTGATATTCCGCTTACATGACAGAAAAAGTAGAACTTTTCATATTGTAGTGATAAGATGACTCTCTCCTTTCATACTATCTACATAGAGAGAGGTTGTGCAAGAAAACGCTTTTCTCAAGCATCTCCTGTTGAAAACTAAAAATATCAATCAGACCAAGTAGCAAGGAAAAAAGAGAACATGACTGCACAACCAATATTTGTATAAAAATATTTTGAGCGATGAAATAGATAACTTCCCCCTATATATTTTCTTAAATATATTTTCTATCTAACGGTACACACAGATAAATGATTTAAATAAAAGTATCCCGGAATCCTAAAAGATATTTAATTAATGGATCGTTACATTTTGCTGCTTAAAACAATCTTTATAGTCTATGTGTATACCAGAAACGAAATTCGCTCACAAAAGTCATGTCAAAGCCAGTTCCCAATTTAATGCGTTATAACAAAGGACAGTACCTTTTAAGGATTGCAGAAGATAAACGTACGAAGTGCACATTTAAGAATCTCCCTACTAAGACCATTAAGATGACATTGGAACAAAGATACATTGATGATACAAATCTAGACGACGAGGAACACAGGATGGACTCGAAATACAAACAATCTTCTGGAAGGACAGGAAAATCCTTCGTAATGGTAGTTCTGGGAAGTTCTATAGCAGTATGTTGTGTATGTTTCATAATCTTTGGAATACTTCTCATGAGAAATGAGACAAACATTAGTACCCACCAACAACATTTTAAAAGTTCACAAAATAATGACGAAACCCAAACATCAACTTTACCTACAATGATTCCCACTCATTTTATCAACACTTTCCGACAAATAGACAATGACTCAAATGCTACGGCTATAGAACAAGAAGCTGAATTCTTTACTAGCACAACGAACTTCATCTTGGAAATAACTATGAGAAACGCAGGGAGTTTCAATCCACAAGATGAATTCCTTTCAATTACCACATCTCATCTCAACAAAACTTTTCAACAAATATTACCAGAATTACTTAATTACCAGAATGTCACACTAGATGTTATCGACAATATAAACGACGATCCCAGTGTGCAGAAAGTGGAATTAAGAGCAAGTGCAATATTTTTCTCATTACAACGTCCTTCACAAGCAGAGATAAAAGATACAGTGGAATTTGCGTTTAGGGACCCATCACAAATAAATGAATACATCAATATACTGCGCAGCGCATCGAATCCATTGTTGTCATCAGCAATCGATGCGGAGTTGAGATTCGATTCCGAACAATCATCAGAAGCAGCAGACACTATTAATTTAGTGGAATTGACGGATTACACACTAAAAGTGACACTTGCAACTAGCCTTGGCAGTTTCAACCCTAATGGCGAATTTTTGTCCTTGACAACAGTATTTCTTGATGAAAGATTCAGTAATTTGATACCAAATGAAATGCTGTACCAAAATGTAAGCGTAAATATAATTTCAGACTCTAACGATGAACCTGGTGTTCAAAGTATAAGGTTAGAAACAAGTGTGGAATTCGCATCATTACAATCTCCTACAAAAGAACAAATGGATACACTAGTTCAATTTATCTTTACAACTGAATCAGAAACAAATTCGTATATAAATTTATTACGAGATTCATCAAACGCAATATTATCAACAACGAATAATATAGAATTTACATTCGAAGCGGACGAAACAACGACTAATTCACCATCAGCAATAACATCAAACATATCTACCCAACCAACTTTGTCCAATTCCATTGCAACAATGCAACCGACTTTAAAACAATCACAGTCGCCATCAATAGTAGCTGTATTCAACTCATCGCAGCCTACTGCATCAAGCTCTGCTGGTAGTATCACTGTTGAGTCGTCAGAGTTTGGATTAGAAATAGGACTTGGAGGTAGCTTTCAGTCTTTTAATCCAAATGGCGAGTTTTC
>Ga0209092_10003021_pt1 | contig 14986 bp, 10 predicted proteins | sample FraStrMetagenome_FD_187446 | JGI IMG/M metagenome (GOLD analysis project Ga0209092, IMG submission 187446) | Marine eukaryotic phytoplankton communities from Arctic Ocean - Fram Strait ARC3M Metagenome (SPAdes) (version 2) | ecosystem: Environmental > Aquatic > Marine > Oceanic | place: Fram...
ATATTAGGCCTATGCTTTTCAACAGCTTCACAATCACTTCTTACTACACCGTTACAATTTCTTGTTCTCTTTTAAAGCCCTTTCAGGAGGTTCAACGTTGATGAGGGCTGGAACATGGCGCAGCTTTCATCTATAATGGAGGGTATTGAGAGCGAAAGACCTAACTGCCGTAATAAAATAGACGAATTTCTCCCCTCTGCAAATAAATACGCGAAAGTTGGTAAACCGACGGGCCCTAGAGATATATCCTACTCAACTTATGGAAACACCGTAAACATTACAGAAACAAACAAACTTCTTCTTGAATTCGAAAGCATAAACGTATTCATTGGAGATATCCACGCGGAGGTCAATAATGCGTTTTCCAACCAGCTAGGCACTGGACGAAAAAAAGATATGTGCATGTAGCATGCGTACTTCTTGGTCCTTTATTCAATGTGAAAAGAGTTCTTTCATACGTCTGTATTTGGATCAATTGTATTCCAAAGAAGAGGAAGACAAGGCTCGTCCTTGTTATCTTAGAGCAAAGATTTCAGCCTTGTAATCATGTTAGAGCGTGCAATTTTCTTTGGAATATTGTTCTACCAAACCACTGCAGTATATTCACTCGCTGTTCCTGTTCCAAAATCAGCATCATCTCAATCTATAAAATATAATAAATTGCAACAAAGATCGATAAATGAGGTCATCGGAGGGCTGAGCATTAATGTGAACGATTTATCCAATGAAAAAGAGACGGAAGAATTTGTGCAATCAAGTGTACGAATACGGTCTAAAAGTGAGACTCAAAATCTACCTTATAAATGCACAATTAAGGCACTGCGCTCATACAAAAAATCTCATGGCGATTTGGTCATGCCACGGAGATTCATTGTTCCCAACGACTCACCAGGTAGGAGGATCTGATGAAATTTCTTCTTGGTTTTTGTGCTTTCATATTTAAACATTCATTCTTATTCCTCATTTATTTGAATCTTTATAGAATATCCAATCGACTGGTATGGTGGTGATTTATCAAGCACAGTGTACGATATGAACTGGTGGCAACGACATGTGAAACTTCACCCTGATCGTGTTTCTGAACTCAATGAACTTGGTTTTGTATGGGAACGACTACAACCAGAATGGAATATATTTTTAGAAGCTTTGATTACATATTATAACATGTATGGAGATGTATTGGTACCAGCATCTTTTACTATACCACATAAGGATAAGAGATGGCCAATGGCCACATGGGGTATTCATTTAGGAAACTGTGTGCATAGAATAAGGTCTAGACACGATTTCATACGGCACCATCCTGATAGAATCCATCAATTAAGTGGTCTTAATTTCGTATGGGACACTAGCGAGCATGCATTTCAATTATTTTTTAGAGCTGTTTCTCATTATTCCAAAATGCAGCAATATGGTGTTTTTTCTGGAAAAGTGAATGCATTAAGGATACCATCAACTTATGTTGTACCTTCTGATGATGAAGCTATTAAGCATGGATGGCCAGAAGACTTATGGGGTTTTCCTTTGGGAGCAAAATGTGCATCGGTTCGACACAAACGAGTATATGTCAAAAATTATCCAGAGCGGAAACAAGCATTGGAAAGTATAGGATTTTCGTTTGTTCCGAATACGACCTTAGGCTGGCTTGAGGTCATTCATGCTTCTGCTATATATTCCAAATTACATGGTACGGTACTCAATGTTCCACAAAACTTTATGGTCCCTGCACCTCCTAGAGTGACAATCAAGGACGGTGTTCTGAAAGGTTTTAATGATAATTCATGGCCATGGCCTGGTAAGTTGATATATTGATGTTAGATTTTTGGGTGATTTGATTATATCATGTCTTTCTCAAAAAGCAAAACCTGGTTTTTTCATCTTTCCTAGAGTATCTTTGGGGTCTTCCATTGGGTCAAAGACTAAAAGATGTTCGTCTAAAGAACAGATATTTGACTGGGAAGAATGCTGCTTCCAGAACAGCTCAATTAAATGCATTGGGTTTTGTTTGGAACCCGAAACGAGGAAGAAGAAAGCAACTACCAGATTTACCAGAGACTGAAACTACTGATAGGATAATAGAAATGTCAGGAAAGATACCTGTGACTATTTAATATTTACAAGTTTTTCATTGATTTGACATATCACTTTTTCTACAAATTTAAGTTCGAACAAGAACAAATTGTCACATTGTACAAAGAATACTGTAATATTATTTTTGGACTCTTACATATCAAAGAAAAAAACAATTACGCAACTGAAATGAACTCGAATCGTAGAAAACTCTGAAACTAAATTGATATAATTTATAAATTTGAAAGTTAAGCTATGGGCGAACTTCAATAAACTCGAAAGTTTGTTATACATCAACACCTAGTCACAATAGTAATATTTGACGTCAAAATTAATCAGGACGCAAACAATTTATTTCTCAACTTGAGACCAGAGCCATTCAGGTGTGACTGATTTAGGCCTTTCCAATGGAAGACCAAGGGCGCGGTCCCAGTACAATTGAGAAAGAGCTCCAACACCACGTGACACTCCGAAAAGAACTGTGTAATACTGGAATTGAGTAAATCCATAATGCCATAGAAGGACACCAGAATGAGAGTCAACATTAGGGTAAGGGTTGGCAACTTTTCCGTGCTCTGTCAAAATTCCAGGCATGACTTCGTAGATAGTGTCCACGACCTTAAACAAGGGATCGTCTGGCAAATGTTTAAGGCCAAATTCTCTCTGGCATGTATAACGAGGGTCAGTCTTACGAAGGACAGCATGTCCATAACCAGGAATAACCTTTTTAGCGTTTAATGTCTCCCAAGCAAATTCAGTGATAGTTTCAGCATTAACCTCTTTTCCCTCAGCTGCGAATTTGTCCGAAAGAGCCTGAATCCATTTCAATACCTCTTGGTTAGCAAGACCGTGAAGTGGTCCAGCAAGAGCATTAAGTCCAGCAGCATAAGAAAGGTAAGGGTCAGCAAGAGTGGAACCTACAAGATGTGTTGTGTGAGCAGAAGCGTTTCCACCCTCGTGATCAGTGTGGATACATAGGTAAAGACGCATAAGCTCGTCAAAGGAGGGATTATCATAGCCAAGCATACGGCAGAAGTTGGCGGAGTAATCAAGAGAAGTATCTTTCGATACAACACCATCAAAATATACGTTACGGTAGATTTGAGCGGCAATTTCAGGCATCTTAGCAACAACATCAAGAATGTCCTCAAGAGCATACTTATGGTAGTCTGTCTTGGGTGCTCCGTCAGCATATGCTTTGGCGAATTTAGAATCTGTTTGACAGGCATTAAGTCCAATAGTAAACTGTGTCATAGGGTGCATATCTTTTGGTAGGTTATTTAGGAGGGGAATTACGTGGGAAGGAAGAGATGCCCTTTCGTGAAGTTCTGTGGTAAGAGAATCTGCTTGTTCTTTTGTTGGTACAGATCCAGTAAGAAGAAGCCACAAAAGACTTTCCAACATTGGTTCTCCTTCGCCCTGAACTCCAGAATAAGTAGGTAGTACCTCTTGACACTCAGGAATAGTAAGTCCACGGAAACGAATACCTTCATTAGGATCAAGATTTGAGGTTTCCCAAAGCATACATTTTACAGAACGAGCTCCACCAATAACTTGATCAATGGTGACATCACCAATTCTAACAAATAGAAAAAGGTTTTTAACATTCATTTGGTTTTCATTAAATCCAAAATTAGATATGGTCATCAATCAATATTTTCATTTTGGTGAGGCACAATTATTTTGTCAAAATTGTACTTACACTTGGCTTCCGTGGTTTTTCTTCAATTCAGCAAGCTTTTGTTGTTTTTCGGGAACAATTTCTGCAATTGTATCTTGAAGAGAAACAAGTGTTCTTTTCGCAAATACTTGCTTGTTTGATCCAAGGATCTGGATAGAAGGGAAACAACATTTGAGAATATGAGCAAAGACTAGCATGCAAATGTACAAGACAAAGTTGATCGATTGGATCCCTTCATTAATTTTTGGAATGCATCAAACTTAGTCATGATTGTGCATTTAATTCTTTTCCCCAGAATTATCATATCCACCACAATTTGAAAGTGTAGATCACAACTTCAGCATACATCAAAACATTCTGAAAGCATATCATATTTTCTTACCTTTTTCGCGAAATTTTTCGCAGTGTTACTGAGAGCAATTGACATGATGTATGATGTGTTGATGTGTAGTTGCACCAAATTCACAAGTGAATTTATGACGATCTTTTACGGATCTTTATCCACCTCGGTTTATTGGTTCCGGTACATTTTGGAAAAAAAAGATCTACATGCGTATAGAAATGAAGGAAATCACCGTACGTATGCATGGTATTCATTATAAATTTCCAAATTTTACAAGGTTTTTCCAGTAGATTAGTACTGAATTCTCTATGTAGAAGGATCGTTGCATTGCAAGAAGCATTTCGCTAAAAATTCGCGCTGTGGTAACTTTTTAAATAAATATGCTTGCACATACAAGAAGACTACATATCATTTAAGGACAACGAAATGCATGTATATCTTAAAAGTGCGTATTTACAAGTAGCAAATGATACGCACTTCCAAAACCTTAATCGGAGGAAGAGAGGTCGTGCATACATAAGGGTATCTGCTGCTTAAGTGAGAATCGACGCGCCTTTGGTTTACGGGAATGATTTTGATGTTTGCACCATTAAATTCCGGAAATATCTTCGTTTTTGCTCGTGCAATATGAAGTGTGCTCCTTAAAGCATACCCTGTGGCTAAAGAGGATGATCTACTGTGTACACTTCCTCATATTTTCTGTTTTCATCATTTCCATCCAGTTTTTTCTCTTATCCTTTTTTGAGCATTTCCTGTTTTCATACAAACTCAATTATTTCCTCCAGGAGTATTTTCTTCCTGAGATTACGGTGAAGAAAACATCATCATCACAAAACTGTGTGATTCTTTCTTACATTATCAAAATTGCATGGGGATTGGGTGAAAAGATATAGTTCATCCACTTCAAACAAGGAATTTTTCCATTGATTGAAACATTAAATCAAACAAAGTTGAGGTTAAGCATATTTAAAGTGTATTAAGCAATATAGTTTATTGAGCATGTTGTAGCTATTCATGATACGTTTATTCGACAAAGTATTCTCTGTTTGCACATAAATCATCTCAACTTGGTAATTCGATTGAGTTTTGGGTTGTTCACATGTTTTCATAAGTAGGACTTCCAAAATGGTCCTACTTTTTTTTATTCTTTGTTCAGCACCCTTTTCAAGAAAATTGTATTATATAATAGGTAGTTGCTTTTGGAATCTATCGTTTCATTTCAGCACTTCAATTGATCTTCACCTAAACGGTAGATGGAGAAAGAATAAATTACTTATCTGCCCATATTTCCATTGGTTTTTTGTTTTAATTTTTTCTATAGAGGCGTCATGCTACTTCAGTAATACGGTGTCAAGGAAGGGAACGAAGCGATCATTCTTGACAAAATGGTGTTATATTTTGTGAACACGTAATTTTTCATCACAAATCTCATTTCACCTGCTGAATTACTTTTGGATGTGTGCAATTAGGAGGAATCTTTTTGTAGTTTAGATCGAGTACGTGTTTTAAATTGTATTGAAACGTACATAGAATGAGCCAATGGGTTAGATTCCTTTCCTGGATAATTGATATATGCCCAAACATGCGTAGTAGTTTTGTTTCAGACTTAAGATGCATACGAACACGTATGCTGGTACAAATTTTAGCATACGCACTACCTCATTACGATCATTGCTTACGACTTTTGCAAATACACAAACGTCGTAGACTTATTAGGATTGCCCTTCATATAAGGTTTTGCGTATATTCAAATTGATAGAGGTATGACCCTAAACAGCCTTTGAGACTCTTTGAAACGTCATAGTCTCGACGAGTTAAACAACTGTCAAGATACATTTCACGGCCAAAATGAATATGCGGCTTTGAATTGTTCTACATGTTATTACATCTTACCACGTAAACTTTGATATGTTTGTGTTGGCTTTCTCTTTCTGTATGTATGAATATATTCAGTTTATACCGATCGCAATGAATCCAGTTGTAGAATCAAATCCTTTTCTACGTAAAAGCTTTTTGTTACTCACAAATTTCGCCTTGTCAAAAAATTATATTAAAATGAAGCTTGCTGTCGCCGCTCTATTCGTTGCATCTGCATCTGCTTTTGCTCCTTCCCCAAAGTTTGGAACCAGAAAACTTTCTGCCGCTACTGAAGTTGCACCCGTTTCTTTCGGAGTTGCCCCACGTTTCACTTCGTAAGTATCCATTTATCAAATAAAGAGAATTATTTATGTTCAAATCGCATTGATTGGTACATTAATTTTAACTTCCATTTCCCCGATTTTGTTAACTGATCTTGAAATTGAAATGGTGAAAAATGTTGCAATCAACTCTCTACAAATATAATGAAATGAAATAACAACCTCCAAATACAGACAACTTGAGATGGTGAAACAAGTCCCTCACGGAGGTGATGAGCTTGTTGACCTCATGCTTACTTCTGATGAGGAAAAGGAAGCTGCTATTGCTAAGTGCAGTGCCACTCTTCAACTTACACCACGTCAATTGTGTGACACTGAACTTATCATGAACGGAGCTTTCTCCCCCATTGATGGATTCATGGACGAAGCAACTTACAAAAGCGTTGTAGAAAACGTAGAACTTCCCAACGGAACTCTTTTCTCCCTTCCAGTTGTATTCGATACTGATTCTGAGGATTTGCAACCTGGAACCACTATTCTTCTTAAGGATGGAGACCGTGATATTGCCACCTTTGAAATTACTGATAAATACACCCCTAACAAACCTTTGGAGTGCCTTAAATGCTACGGAACTTCCGAAATTGAGCACCCTGGAGCTCTCATGGTTGCCACCGAACGTGGAAAATACTACATGGGAGGAAAAGTAACTGGACTTAACCTTCCCATCCGTGACTTCCCCTGTAAGACACCCAAGGAAGTTCGTGCCACTCTTCCTGAGGACAAGGATGTTGTTGCCTTCCAATGCCGTAACCCCGTGCACCGTGCCCATTATGAGCTTTTCACTCGTGCCTTGGATGCTGAGAACGTAGAAGAAGGAGGAGTTGTTATGGTTCACCCCACCTGTGGACCTACCCAAGCTGATGATATTCCAGGAACTGTCAGGTACAAGACTTACGAGGTTTTGAAAGAAGAGACTGCCAACCCTCTTGTTACATGGGAATACCTTCCATACTCCATGCACATGGCTGGACCCAGGGAAGCCATCCAACACATGATGATCAGAAAGAACTACGGATGCACACATTTCATCATTGGAAGAGATATGGCTGGATCTAAGTCATCTGTCACTGGAGAAGATTTCTACGGTGCTTACGACGCACAAGACTTCGCCAAGGAGAACTCTGAAAGATTGGGAGTTAAGTGTGTACCAAGTTTGAACCTTGTATACACTGAAGAAGAGGGATACGTAACTGCTGATGAGGCTGATGAAAAGAACTTGACAAAGAAGAGTTTGTCTGGAACTAAATTCCGTAAGGCTTTGAGAGCTGGAGAAGACATCCCAGAATGGTTTGCCTTCAAGAGTGTTGTTTCTGTATTGAGAGAAAACATGTAAACAAATAAATTCAAACACCTCACCCAATGTAATATTAATTCCAGAATATCACTACATTCCAATAAAAATCTAATAAAGAACTATTGATGATTCAAATAAATCGAGTACCATAAATGAAGCATTTCTTCATTTCTATTGAATATATCTCTCTTTCATGCTTTTCGCATTAGAGAATGCTTTACATCAAGAATCAACGTTACAACAAGAAGCCTAAGAACATTACAAACAGCACATTTCTATCTTGACCATTTCTCAAAATGCATCTTTTGCATTTATGTGCAAAATCTATGTGATAATCTCACCTCCAAAACAATGTACTTTTATAGAATCAACCAGGCTTTATCGAGTTTATACAAAATTGCAAAATAATCCCACTCATCTCGCTACTCTAAATTTAAATTTGTTTGGTCCGCATATAAAACCTTAATTCTTGTTAAATTCATGAACAATATATTCTTTATCGATTTACCTCAATCTTCATCATGTCTCATTTCCTTCAGCCCTATCTTTTGGAAACAGAAAAAAACAGTATTGTGTTGTCACATAATCTTGATGAAAAAGCCGAATATCCTTTATCCATCTGCTGTCGTTACAGCAGTGCCACAAAAACATAGCGGAAAAAAAATGTTCCATCCTACAATACACTTTTTATAAATTAATCACACCGAATAATCATTAGCATCAAATGGTTTTGAATCAACAAACTAAATTGAATCAACCTTATCCAAACTAGATATGAGAGAATAAATGAATATTTGTAATTATCTTTGATCATTGGAAGGAATACATGGTTTACTGAATTACCTCAATCATCATGATATCTCACTTCCTTCTTCCGACTAAGTGGTAACATTCTTCCCATCGTTTATCCATCTTTCATAATACCGAGATTGTAGCTTATAAATACGTGCTTCGTTGTTACAATTCTATTAAAACTTCGCGAAAGGTCTATGCATCATAGAATATACTTTGAACGAGATTATCTCACCAATTGATTTCAATTTTGCAATAAAAGATTGCATATGAACATTTTTATTCAAATGAATCACGTATATAAAGTAATGTCCGTTGTAATAATCCCTTTGTCTCCGGACATTTTAGTGGTACTGAAATGATTCGAACAGACGCATAAAGGATCATATCTCGATGCTTTCAACATCTTGGGATTTTATCCTGACGAATAAGATATTTCTCAAAGCTTCAAAAAGATGTTCAATATGTTTCTAGTTGGGTGCCCTATCAACACAAGATTTTGAATAGGTATAACAAAAATTCTCACTCTGACGCGCAGTAGAACGAGCTATGCATGTTTCCTTTTTCATTTTGATCCTAAATTGAGGAGTAGAGCATAAATTGGCAAGTATGGCTCACGGCAATCGCATGCACGTTGAAAAAAACAAAGTTTCCACACGCATAATCCCTTCGCTTTGCAAAGGACGTGCGAATAGATCTGGTAAGATCCGGGTCGTGTTTAAAGATTAATTTATGATAATGGTTCTCATGTAAATTTAGACATCATGAAAGCGGATCTCTTGCAATCTCCTTTCATGTATCTCAATCGATTATTTAAAAACGGTTGTGCATTCATTTAAATGCAGACAAAGGTGACACAAATAATTCAAATACGTAAAAAGGTTTGTAAAGGTGTTAATTTGTAACTCTTAGTAAATATTAGAAAGCCTTCACAAAAGGCTTCGAAAATAGTGAAATCTATATTCTGTTCCCATGTAGTCTATCAAGAGAGTATTTAAAGCTCTCCAACAATTGGTACGGATCCTCCAAGTTGTTCGTGAACCATAAGTCCAAGAATTCCCATCATGGCGGCACGTCCGTTGTTAAGCTCAACACCACGCTTGAAAAGCTTGGTCTCTTCATCGAAGGTGTCCCATCCGAAGTCAAGAGCTCCGTTACGGAAGTCACCAATGAATTCGGCCTCTCCGGTAACATCCTTCATAACTCCAAGCTCAAGGAATCCAACGAAAAGGATCATTTGAGTAAGTCCAGCAGCGGGGATGGCGTTGATGGCGGCCCAACCGTTAGGGATGGAGTCGAAGCTGGTTCCAGACTTGTCGATATCTCCTGGAAGGAAGATTCCGGCACGGGTGACAATTTGTCCAAGGAAGGCAAGCATGGAAATACGTCCGTGCTTCAACTCAACGTAACGAAGACGGTCGAATTTCTCTTGGTCAGCATCGGCCAAAAGTCCCAAGGGGTCGAAGAATCCAAGGGGTTCTTGGACTCCAAGCTCAGACTCGAAGGCATTCAAGGCAGTGGAGGCCTTGGAAACAGTGGATGGGGCGAATGCAGCGGCGGAACCGGCAAGGATGGCAGAGATGGCGAGTTTCATTTTGTTGAATTAATTTACTAAGAGTTATGTGACTTTAATTTTATTCAAAAGATGAAAGATATTGTTGCAATACTGCTGCACGTGGATATAGAATCCTGGTATTGATTGTACGGAGCATTTATTTGTCAAGAATCAATGTGATGGCTCAAACCAAAATAGGGCCACCAAACGAATCTTTTGCCAGCAGAATTCAATTCTCCAATCTTGTAGTACTATCTATACGAGCAAAAGCATTAAAAAGCCGAAGATTTGAGTTCAACGATGTTCTTTATGTTACTTGCTCTAAAAAAATACTGTATCTTGTATCTACGAAGATTAGTGTAGAAAATACTTGTCGTGGTGGAGACTGCTGCTGGCGAGACACCGCAGAGTGATTCCCAATAGCATGTAACACGTTAAAAATATAACTAGTTAAATAGCACACATACGAGGATAGAAAATATATATCTATAGGTACTATGATACGTTACCTAACCCAAGCAACATGAGTAAGGTATCGTATTCACAACAACCATACTATGGCTCTAATTATTCAAGTTGGACGCAATGAAAGTTCGGAAATATTCTTCCTGACATCAAAATTCTGTCGGTGAAACTAAATACAGATTTTGTGATCTTTAGATTGAGAATCACAGAAACATAGCGTATATAGGATTGTACAGGTTTTTCTACTTTGAATAGGATAAAAACTACGTGGCGACAATTCAGGATCTAGGTGCTCGAGGGATCTATCCCCATCAAGTGGAAAACATTGAGCGTACGGTAAAGGTATCACCTTTACCGCACGGTCGGCAAATTCATTACGTCATATTGTTATTTTCTGGCACAAAACATAAATTATAAATTAAAATAGGTTTATTAAAAACTAGGGTTATAGATTCATTCCAATAACAGAAATAGCTATTTATTTTTAATATTCCATAGTACCTAAAATTAAGATTTAGTTAAATATCTTTTTTCTCAGCGGATTCGAATTCAGCAGATGACGTACTACAAGATTGCACTTTCTGCCCCCTTTTTGTCACCTTTTGTTCGTTAGATATAGTAACATTTGTGTCAACAAGAAGTCAAGAGTTTCAGCAAGGACATCCCCAGAGCACTCCACCGGCAATTCCGCGTTACCTCCATTTATGGAGGTAGTTGAGGTCCCCGCAAGGTTTAAATCACTTTCAGACTCAATAAGTCAACTTTCCCAGCCTTTGTTGGGAGCTGTTGGTGTTTTGACATCGCCCACTCAGCCCATAGTTACCTGCCAACCAATGACACCAGAGGGCCGTTTGATCAAACCAATTGATGAGGAAGGAAACCAAGGATATGGCTCAGATGGTGGACATGCCCCTTGGCAAGATGTTGAAGATGTAGATCCCAATGCCTCAGAATTGGATGAGGATTCTCTTCCAGTTGGTATTCAACCATCTTTGGCAGTTGATTCAGTCCCGTTAAACTCTGAGGGAAAATGTTTGACATTGGAAGAAGCATCAAAATTGAGTGTGAGTGCATTGAAAAAGGAATTAAGACTAAGAGGTTTGAATGTAAGGGGATTAAAAGCAGTGTTACAAGGAAGATTGAATGATGCAATAGTGAAAGGAGTGCCTTTGGTAAATAATTTAAATGAAAATATTGCAAACATGGCCGGCGATGCCTTCAGTCCAGGAGCATATTGGGAAGAATTACAATGTGATGGGGAGTATGTTGAAGATGAAACCCCTCCTGGATTTCATGCACCAACAGTTCCAGCAGGTGAGGTTCCTACAGTAAGGAAACAAAGAAACCAGAAGCAAAATTTTGATAGGATGACTTTTACTGGGGTTGCAACAACAAAAGGAAAAGTTGAATTTGAACAAAAGGCACACTCAGAGGCTATGGTAAACATTGATTTTATTCGTAACAACAATTTAAATTTATGTTCTCACCCAGCGCATTGGTTTCAAGTGTTCCTTCCTATCAGAGATACTGGACTCACAAATTGTTTTTCAATGGAAAAAGGATTGTCATGGACAAATTTAAGAGCATTAATAGATAATGCAAGCTTGGGAGGCAAATACAAAGACTTCACAAAATTCACTCTGGATGAGATCATGCATCATGTTGGGCTCTGAAACTAACAACTTCACTGTTTTATTTTTTATCTATCATGATGAAAGTAGGTTTCAACAATTGGAAAGAGTACCTGAAAACCAACTTAGATCATCGCATCTATGATGAAGAAGCAGGAGCCCTCCAAGTCCTCATCAACCCAGGCAAGAACGCTACCAACAACTTTTGACTTTTATCTGAAAATAAACTGATTGTTTGCATCTCAAAAAGCCCCTATCAGGACTCTATTAATACAACTTTCTTTCATACGATGAAGAAAACCTCTATCCTGAGTTCCGAATCTGAATGCTTTGCACTCAACAGCTTTGGAGAAAGGTCCTATGCAGTAAAAATTGTCGCCAAAGAGATATAGATATTCAAATCAGCGAAAAAAGAAGGAAAACTGACTTCTTTCGAAGACATTATGAAGTGTAATTTGATCCAGGATATCATTTCTCTCTCACCTTCTAATACTATGATTGAAGACAGATTTGACAATCATGTCCTACTGCCCCCAGTCCTAGCAGACATCCTTTTTGACCTTGAAAATTTTGGCGCCAAAACAATTTTGTTAAAATTTATTAATAAAATCAAGAGTATCAAAGCAGATTCGCTTACATTTGACAAAGAGAATCCCATTGAAATTGAAGAGGAAGAAGAATGGGAAGATATTAACAATGCAGACCTAAATGCTATTCCAGAACCAGCGTCAGAGACATCAGAATCCACCAAAAATGACAATGAAAACTTAGATCATCTGGGAAGAACTTTTGAATTAAAATTCAGAAGGATCCTTAAATTCTTGTGGGGTGCAATCCACCAAGAAAAACTAGTGACCAGAGTATCCCTTCACCCCTGTTCCCTTCCATCCACAATGGCATGGCTAGATAAAGTGCATGACGAAAACCTGAAGAAAAAGGTGATCAAAAATGTAAAAAATTTGCAAAACAATTATGTCTCACCTGCACATTCAAATTCTATCACAGACTTCCAAAACGTTGCAACCTTAATCTTGAGGCTCTCCAACACATTGGAAAACCACCAAGGTTTATCACCTTCACCACAAATTGAAAAGAAGTTTACTCCACAATACAAAAACCCAGTGAACAGAAATGACTTTGTACACACTTCTTTTGGTGGCAATGTCACCAGAAGTAGAAGACGCCATCGTCATTTCAAAAGCTTCTTTTCCTCTGTAGATCCTCGGATTCCAGTTCCAAATCGGGACACTCATCCTCTTCTCAAACAGATGCAACAGGTATCTCAATTTGCAATTTATCATGTGATGAGCAAACAATAGGTTTTCAAGGGAATCATCATGACAAACAGAGAATAACATATAAAAAAGAAGGTGATGGGTTTCTGGCAGATTGCATTTGCAGCGATGGATACACTTATGTTTTTTGGTTCCACCACCATGAAGCAAGCAAAATAATCATACAGACGACCGGTTGCTCACCTCTACATGCAAGTCTTCACAAATGTCATTTGGTGGGCTTTAATTTTGTTGTTTTTGAACATTTTCTTACTGAATTTCAAAGAAGATTGAACCACTTCAGGAAAATAGGTTATAATTTATTATTAATCTATATACCATTAAAATTTCTTCTTCTTTTTTTGTGTTTGGATCTTCAATTTTTAAGAAAGTAAGAAATTTTGTTATTGTTCTCAATCCTCTTTCATGATCAAATTGTTTTGCAGCATTTTGGTTCCTTTCATTGTTACTTAAATTTAGGGGGGATGGAGAATGTTTTGCTCTCTTTATTATTTCATCATTCAAATACTTCCTTCAATTAAATGTGATTTCTATGTTTTGTTTCCAATGTCACTTGTCTTGATAATTATTGTTGTTGATGTTCCAAATATAACCTAAACATTGTATTAGGAAGTGTGGTTTAGAATTTTGGCATTTGTGGTTTGTGCCTGAGTTTTCGTGTTGCTGATGAGCTGGAGTATTTGTAGTAGTATGAACTGATTTAATTTTTTGTCTTTTGAACATTTTCTTACTGAATTTCAAAGAAGATTGAACCACTTCAGGAAGATAGGTGAAGTGGACATTATCATTGGTCACAGAATATTCTACAACTGTATTGTTTTATGTAGACAATTTTGCCTAATTAATTTTTGTGTGTTTTCTTCTTATTTTTTTAACTAGATGGGAATAAAAGGGAGAAATTCTCATTTCTTCCATATATCTCATTTATAAGAAACCTTCAGCATGGCGCATGCCAGCAACCCATCCTCCAAAACGAAGAGCAAAACCCGTCCCATCGAATGCCGCCACCCTATGAATCCCTTTTGTCCGTAAAAGATGAAGGCGAGTGATAGTGGTAGTAGGTCGCCAACGGTTGAAGATTGTTCTGATCCAACGCTAAAAAGTCATCTAATGATGATCATGTAACAAATTCTGTTCATGATCATAATAATAACGATGCTAGCATAAATTATTATCCAAATGAATCTTTGACTAAAGTAACTAAAACTATAGTCAAGAATTCATTTGGGAAATCAAATAATGCAACAACTGCCTCTGCCAACGACTCAACATCAAGAGTTATCAAACTTAGAAATGTTGATTCAATGGTACTGAAAAATCGAAAACCAAAGAAGAGTGATGCGGCCTCTATGTCATCTTCTTCAGTTCTTGATTCTAGAATTAGCATTCTTTAGTTTTGTTTCAATAAAATTACGTGCTCATGATGCACGAATGAAGTATCCAATAAGAAATGACTAAATACTTATACCAATAGAAATAGAAATGACTCAACTTACATATAAACACATTGCTTAGAAAAGATACAATTGACTTAAACAAATAATACATACAAATGCCTTGCCTGTCGTAATTACTTTGCTTAAATGTCTCTCTCTGTCATTGAACTTATAGTAAATTATTGATTATACGTATCGTTTCGAAATTTGACATGAAATAGCTAAA
>Ga0209092_10003023_pt1 | contig 14976 bp, 9 predicted proteins | sample FraStrMetagenome_FD_187446 | JGI IMG/M metagenome (GOLD analysis project Ga0209092, IMG submission 187446) | Marine eukaryotic phytoplankton communities from Arctic Ocean - Fram Strait ARC3M Metagenome (SPAdes) (version 2) | ecosystem: Environmental > Aquatic > Marine > Oceanic | place: Fram...
AAGAAATTCACTAGTTTATGGTCAAAAAAGAGCCTAAAAAGACATTATGCCAGATTGTTTTTGATTTTGGCTAAGTAAATGTGTGCAAATCAACGGTCACTGCACGCGTGCAAATAAATCCTCTCCCGTTAGTAAGATCTGATATGTTTTTAGTGTATGCCAAGACATTAGACTGGGCTACGTAGGGATCCAGGTTATTAAGTGTAAATATGTATTATTTCTTACATACCAGAATGCATGAAAGAAAATTCCTTTCGTCACAGGGGTGCGAAATTAAAAAAAGAGCGTCATGAAGTTTTGTGGATGCAAACAACGTAATAATATATGTAGATTTGTTACGGAGGCTTCGTAGAAGGAAAATCCTCCCTTAAAAGACCTTCGGATAACCATATAATCAAATTCTAATTGATTGATGGAAAGAATCAAAAGGTTGATGGATGTCAAAAAGTTGTTGTAGAGGTTTTATAAATGAGTGAAAAAAATAATTCTCCCACCCAAAGAAAGGTAAAACTTGGGACTCGAAAGTCCACAGCCGTAAGGAGAAGACGAATAAATAAGACTGAGGATGATATCAAGTTGCTTAGATTGGCCCTTCATAAATCTTCCTTCTTTACCTGTCTAGATGAGGAACAAGTTCAAAAATTCATAGATGCAGCTGAATTGAGAATTTTTACTCCAGGAGAAATCGTAATATTACAGGGATCTGTGGATGATGAAGATAGAGAAAGAACAATGTATGTACAAAAAGAAACTGGTGAAAGTACAGTTCAACTGATTTCTAGGCTCACAAAAGACGCTGAAATTTTAGAGGAAAGGCAACAGATAAATAACTCAGATGAAAGAATGAATGATGACACTATAGATATGGAAACTATTGTTGAACCTGAAATACTCTTACGTGAAAATGAGGAACTTTTAGATCTAGAAATAGAAAAAGAAGGGGATCTTGCTATTTATGTAGTAAGATCAAGCGCTGCAAATATATGGGTTGATGGGCATTTAACTAAATCTGTGGGAACTGGAGCAGTTTTTGGAGAAGGAGCAATCTTATTCAATAGAGCACATTCTGCTACTGTCACCGCTGATGAAGGCACTGAGGGAAATGAGGAATTAGAATGTTGGGTAGTTCCTGCCAAAAAATTTCGCAACACTGTTGTTAAAAGTAAAAATATGGTTGAATTATTTGAGATTCTGGCCAAGGGAAGTAAATTAGGGAAAGCTGAAGATGAGGGCGATGATGAGAGTGGCAAAGCTTTCTTGACAATGGATGACTTTGTGAAATCATGTAAAGATCCAGAAATTGCATCTTCCCTTCGATCTTCAGAGACAAGTGGAGATGAAGCTATTCGCATTGCTAATACATTTAATATTTTGAGAAAGTCCAGAGGCTATCAACGAATTAATCTGGAGGATTTTTGCTTGTTTCACATTTTAATGGCAAGGCCTGATCCAGAAGTTGATATTGCTTTCTTGTTGATGGATACTAGGAGAAGAGGATACATCAGTTTGAACGATTTTAAGGTTGGTACTTTATTATGTTCACTTATATTGTGCAAATGAATCAAGCCCCAAGGAGCACATGCTCAACCTTTGTACTTACCTCATGGTCTTTATTCTTTGCAAACATTTTCTTTCTGAATAAAGATTTTTCTTCGCGCACAACAAGAATCATCAACTTCTGAAACGACATATAACACACAACAATTTGATATTGAATCTGAGTTTATTGTCCGCCATTTCGGAAACGATGGGAAACGAAAAATTCGTCATTTAGAATTCTCTCAATTTCTTGCCGATCTACAACGTGAAATGGGTCGTCAGGCATTCCTGCACGAAGTTTCTATACATGGAACGCCTGATGGAAAACTCCCTCCCAATTATTTTATCAATTTACTTAAAACAGCATGTGGGTGGCGATTACCTCAGGGTATTGTTGAGAGGTTAGAATCTATTTATTGCAAAAACCCAATAAATGCAGCTGAGGCTGCTTCCTTAGTAGCTCTTGAGGCAGAAAGGCTAAAAGGCAGTAGTGCAGAAGATGCAGCAAAATCTACATCCACTATTATATTGAAAACAATGGAGGAGAGATCGAGGCTTCTGGGTGACCGTGAATTTGGATATTCGGACTTTTTAGCATTTCAGGAAGTATTTTCAAATTTGCCTGGAATTTGTAACTTAATTCATGAAGCTTGTGAGATCAAACAAGAACCAATTAGTGCAGATGATTTTAAAGTTGCAAATCGTTTCATTGGATTAGGAGGTAAAATGCCGAGGCGACAAGTAGAAATTGTGTTCCAAATTTTCGATTTGGATAGAGATGGTTTTATAAATGATGCAGATACTACCAGCATCGTTGGTGATGGTTTTGTGAGTAGACTTGTTGCATCTAGAGGAAGACAAGGAAAGTTAACCTTTGCGCCGCCACCAGACTTTGCAGCAGTAGTTAGAAAACCTAAGATGAGTCGAAATATTACCTCAGATGAAAAACAAACTATTGCACAATATCTTCAGCAATTCTTTCAGATGTTTGGATTGGGTGCAATAGCTGGTGGAATTGGTGCTACTGCAGTGTACCCGATTGACCTTGTAAAAACTCGAATGCAAAATCAACGTGTTGGCGCAGATGGATTAAAAATGTAAGTTATTGATTCAATTTATACATTTATTGTTTCGATGCACATGTAGTTCACTTGAATTTAATTCACTTTCTTTGATATTATAAGGTACAAAAATTCTTTGGACTGCTTTCTGAAATTGGTAAAAAATGAAGGATTGATTGGAATGTATCGTGGACTTCTACCACAGCTTGTTGGAGTTGCACCTGAGAAAGCAATCAAATTGACAATAAATGATATGCTAAGAGAGGCTTTCACAGTGCAAGATTCAAAAACAGGAAGATCTAACATTTATTTTCCTTTGGAGGTATTTTCAGGTGGATGCGCAGGTGCATGTCAAGTATTGGTAACAAATCCTCTTGAAATTACGAAAATTCGTCTTCAAGTGCAAGGAGAAACCGCTCGATTGTTCGCTGCTGCAGGGAAACCTATTCCCAAACCGCAATCAGCAATAAGTATTGTTCAAGAATTAGGTTTCGTGGGATTGTACAAAGGGGCGGCTGCCTGTTTAGCTAGAGATATACCTTTCTCGGCTATTTACTTCCCAGCATATGCTTTTTTGAAAGAATCTTTAAAAACCGAACAAGGCATCGATGCGCTTAGCTTGCTTTTGGCTGGTGCAGGAGCTGGAGTTCCAGGTAAGAAGGAAACAAGTTTACATTCCTCTTCAATTACATAAAAATATATCCTAACATTTTCCAAAAAAATCTTTCACATAATTTGCAAAATGTTTCAGCTGCATTTTTGACTACCCCTGCAGATGTGGTGAAAACTCGTCTGCAAGTAGTAACACGTGAGGGTGAATTGGCCTATAGTGGAATTAGAGATTGTACCACCAAATTATTGAAGCATGAGGGATTTTCAGCATTCTTTAAGGGTTCAGGAATGCGTGTGTTTAGATCTTCTCCTCAATTTGGTATCACCTTGCTTGCATATGAAAAATTATCTTCATTCTTGGGAGTTGACTTTCATAGTCCGCCAACCAATGCCCCTATTGATCCACAGGATTATAGGACAGCTTTCCAGAGAAATTCAATAGTGACTAAAGCTGATGATATTGATGACTTCTTAAAGAACATGGGTGTCAACATGGTGAAACCTTTCAATAAATAAATTAAAAATAACATCGTAGACCTGGGGATAACTGCTGGATTGAGTTCCTTTAATACTCAACATGTTCAATTTAAGTAATAAAGATTTACATTTATATATCAAGAAAGTCGTAATTGGATTTTTGTACGTTGTTTCGGAGCACAATTTCTTTACTTTTTTGTGATGTATATTATCACAAAAATAGAATTTACGACTTATATTGATAGTCTAAAGACTAGTCCCAGGAGATTGTCAAATAATGAAAGAAATGGCGATAAAAGTAACTTGAAGACTTGCATAATGCTAGAAAATATGGAACTTGGGACCAATATTTGTTCGAAGGTCACCGAAGAATCGGAATAACACATTGGTTCCTGTGATTCTGTGAAAATAAGATCAAACCCTGCTTCCTGCCATTGGTTGATTCCTTGTCCATTATATAATGTTGCCTCGTATCCATTATCGAGTAGATTTTGAATCGCTACACTTGCGCGGGCCCCAGAACGGCAATAGATGACAATGATTTTCTTTCCCGAATTGCAACCACCATCAAGCAAATCAGGAAAAGGAGGCATTGACATGGATTGAATATTTTCTATATGAGTTGCGTTTGGAATATGTCCTACTTCATCCCATTCATCTTGTGTTCGAACATCAATAATAGCATCGTAAAGTCCCTCTATAACTCCTTCATATAAAATATCTGCGGTAAGAATCTCTTGACTGCACGTTTGAACTATGGTGCAAGCCAAAACAAGGAAAGAGGCAAGGTGTAACAATGAATTTGACAATGCTATCATCATTCCAGAGTGAATCAGTGATTGGATTGTGGCTTATGATACAAAAAACCGTTGTCAAGGTTCAAAAAAGTAACGAAAAACTTCCACTTGTCTTCAAACTACTTTTCATCGTAGAGTCCATACGTAGCGCTGTAACGGTCATAATTTCGCAAGACTGGATGATACTTATTTGCATTTTGGCGACTAAACAGGACTGAAAATTGACAATAAGAGAACAAACTTGGTCGTGAATTCATTTGTCTCTTGGAATACAATGGAATTGCAAATCCATAGGGCAATCGAAAAAAAACATTCTTATTATATATTATTATATAAGTAAAGCAGCAAGTTTCAATGCTTATGATTTATAAAGACCAAAATGCATTTTCCGGGTGTCTATGGTCAGCTTTATTCGACCAAACAAAAAAACGCAAAACATAAATTGCAAAATGAGATTTCCCATGGCTTAAAATTTTAGATATTAAATTCATTCAATAATTAAGAGCTACTCGTTTCTGTCTACCAAATTCAAATAAAATGACACTGCCACAAACTGCCGCATTTAAGCTCTCAACGACACCTGTTTCCTCCATGGGAACATGCACGGAACTAATTTTTCCTACCGAAACAGCTTCTCTAACTTCTGCACTTAAACCTGGACCTTCTTTACCAATGCATAATGCAGAAACTTTAATAGAATCCTTTAAAGCATTTGTCACCCAATCAATCTCATAATGCGCCGGAGAAGATGTATCATTATCTATAAGGGAAGTTTCAGTTGATACATCCATAGTTGCAGCATAGAAATGCTGATTTTTACATCCACATTTCTCTAAAAAGTCTAAGCAATCTTCAAAACTTTCCATTGATACTATAGGAACATGAAATGATGCACCCATACCTGATCGAATAGCCTTAGGTGCCCAAACGTCAGTACAATCAGGTAAAAGAATCACTGCTGTCACACCTACTGCTGCTGAAGATCGCAAAAGAGTTCCTACATTACCAGGATCCGAAACACCATCAAGAACAAGAAAGAGCTTTGGTTCCTGAATCAAATCCTGGGATGGATCATACGTTGAAAAGGATTTTGGAATTGAACAAGTTGCTACAATCCCTTGCGGTGTCATTGTATCACAACACATCTGTAATACTTCATCGCTAACAATATTTATTTTTTGAGGTGGTGATAAGTTTAATAGTAAATTCTCTAATTTTTCTCCCAGTTCTATATGATTCAGTGCTTGTTCTGTAACAAGCACATGTTGAATGGAGGATAATGTATTAGAATTGGATAGCATATCCATAACTATGCGATGTCCTTCTATGACAGTTGCATTCTTTTTTTTCCTTTCTCTGCGTTTACTTATTAAGCTTTTAAATAGCTTGACCGTAGGATTCTTTGTTGAGGTAATAGGCTCCCACATCTGAGACCAGTGCTGAGAAGATGTGGAAAACAATCTTGTTTTATGAGAAGAAAATAGATCGATTTTACTCCGATGAAAATGGGAAATCCGGAAGTGACCATTAATATTGTTCAACATTTGTAAATCCAACCTCACGTTTTTACATGATAAATTTGATGGTATCATGCCTAAATAGCTTCCTTTGCCTCTATATTCAATTTTTCCGAGTGCGTGTTTTGCCCCACAGACTTCATGATAGTTTTCTTGTCTAGCAATTGATCCTGACCTCCGATGAAAATGGCGAGAAAGGTGAATTCGATTTGATAGTAGAATTTTTTCTAATGGTACAAATGACATCGATAGATGAATCATTAGAAACCAGATGGTTAGCGAAAGCGCCATTGCCGGCTGTGTCAATTGGAATTTCTGTTGATGAACGCGGTTATTAAAAATTTCAGTTGAAAACAGGTCCTTACCCCTCATTTTTTCACTGTGATGGTAGGAATGATTTGGTAACATATGGAAGATGATGTCATCTCCTAAATGAATTCCTACGGTAGAAAGCCACGTGAAAAGTAAAGATTTGATGTCACTTAATGACATTATTTCTCATGTTGTTGATGCAAAGTTTGATAGTTGATCATACACTGCTGGCAAAACTAAAATCACATCTTCATCAATATTACAGCCAACCTCCATCCATCCTAAAAAAAATACATGGGGGGAATGCTTTTTAGAGTTAACAATTCTACGTGTAAATCATTAGAATGTCTAAGATATTCTTTCGTAGCACGTGATTTTCACTGTAAAATTGTGAGCACGACGGAGAATCCTTTACATCGTTGATCTAAACCAAAAATAAAGAGACAGAAATTTCTTCTAATTAAGAATTCTTTTCCTTCTCAAGTCGTAATGAAAAGAAACATCTTTCAGTGTAGAGTAGAAGAAATGGTAGCTTGGATATATAATATTCTTTTTTATTGACACTTGTATATTCTCAGCAGCTGAATGATACTTTTGTATCTTTCAAATGTACTATATCCGTAGCTTCACTTGACTAAGTTGAAAACTTCAAGCAGAAAACTGTCTCTGGAGTGGAAAACAATTTTGTTGTCAGACGCAATTGAATTTTCACTGAGCTAAAAAGAAATGTTCTCATTACGTGTATTTGAATATGATTTCACATAAAACTTATGACATGAAAAAGTTGGCTTGATAATTTCAGAAAAAATGAGTAGCTTTGATTCAGTATCAATGATCCACGTATGTATAAGGTATATGGGCAAAAAGATACTCGAGAAGGATAAATATACAATTTACGGGTACATTGACCACAACTTCTCGAAATTATTGGCCATTGGCCTCACCTTTGTCATGTTTTGAAAAGGCTGTTTTTTATTTATAGTTGTTATTAATTACAAACAAATCAACTTACGTATTCTGTGCAATTTCATGCATAAAATCAAATAAAATACGTACCATACGGTTTGTTTGTTAAAGCATGTGAAATAGATGGTTTTTTTTTCTCTCGATGAGTTTCTCACAAATCGTTCGAGATTTTGCACTCGATCATGCCAAGCATTCAATGCCCCCAAAGCAAAACCCGTCAATTAAAACGAATAAATCGTTTAAGGCGAAGAAATTTTGAGTATACACGAGATGACCAAGAAAGAAGTTCCGAAATGTGTTGTCGTTCATTAGACAGTCAGGTCGTTCGACCTGTTCGCTCGTTTGATTTGAGTGAAAATGAAATAAAAAGCATGCCTTTAAAAACGGTGGACCTACCTTATTCACTATCTGAGTCAAAAAGAGAACTAGAAAACCGAATAAAAGAAATTCATGTTCAACATTCTATCAAGCAGAATCAAATTATTCGATCTAGTTCGGGACAGAGTTTGACTGTAATAAATCCAGTAGTCTCAGACCCAAACAATATATTAGAGATAAGGAAAAGTCTTCAACGCTACAGCTCCACAAGATCTCTATCTACTATGAGTTCTAATTACTCACTATCAAGCTCTTCTACATATATATTGGGTGACCAGTATCTATCTCAATCAATTGATGATAAGTCAAGCGAAATCAGTTTGAAATCATCAAAGAGCCTAAGCTCATGTAACAATAAAAACGAACAAGATAATCAAAGATGGGGGTATTTTGTTGATGCCGCTCTTAAACCAAACGAAAAAATAAAACCCACATCATATAGATCATTCATGAAGAGAGAATTCACAAATTTCCATGGAAAAGAGAGAATCCGTACGTGACACATGTTTTCTTGATATGTAGCAAAGCTTAAAACTCTTGAGGATACGTCCAAAGTATCGGAATTTTGCAGTTGAGAAAGCTTAAGTTTAATTGCAAGGCTAATTAGGTAATTTAGACATAAGTACTCATATTGAAAATAGCGTTTAGTATTTATATATCGTAGTTTACTTCTGATGTCCTGAAAGTACATGGCGTCATAAGTTTTGTTTTGGACTAGATTCATAAGTTATTTACTTGTATGCTGACGCAAAATATTCTTTGTACCACAGTAAGCGTACAAAGCGTTCGGCTATTTCATTTGTATTTTCATTCAGAATGCAACAATACGAACTTTCAGTTGTTTCAGCTTAAAATCAGCTTTGTGTAAGTTAAAATACAGTATTAGTTCAACTTTCCGCAACAGGAAAAAACACGTCATGTGAAAATCTGATTTATGCAACAAGAAGTTAGTTATTTGCACTTTCATGGTAAAAAAGACGAGGCATGCTCGGAATATTTTCAATAGATATGGAATCTGCAAACAATTCAAAAAGAATCTTATTTTATCCTTTCTTAAAATAAAGTTGGGGATTTTATATGTGAATGGTATTGATATGTGGAGTATGCCAACAAATTAGCAAGTATTCAATTTACATCATGAACAAACTTAGATTGCATTTTCATTGTCAAATCCGACATAGGTCATCTTGGTCAAACCTACTGTTGAAAGTATCCAAGCTAATCATGATTTAAGTATGTAAAATACAAAGAATATGACAAGAAGTTAGTTATTTGCACTTTCATGGTAAAAAAGACGAGGCATGCTCGGAATATCTTCAATAGATATGGAATCTGCAAACGATTCAAAAAGCAACATATTTTATCCTTTCTTAAAATAAAGTTGGGGATTTCATATGTGAATGGTATTGATATGTGGAGCATGCCAACAAATTAGCAAGTATTCAATTTACATCATGAACAAACTTAGATTGCATTTTCATTGTCAAATCCGACATAGGTCATCTTGGTCAAACCTACTGTTGAAAGTATCCAAGCTAATCATGATTTAAGTATGTAAAATACAAAGAATATGACTTAAGAAATATTGGTATATCTCGACTTAATTTAAATTTATTCACTATTTATGATTTCTTTCCTTTATTCCTCTTCATTTATATTAAGTCACAAAATTAACCTTCCGATACCTGAAAACGAATTTTATTGAAAGAAGGTAGTCCACAGAAACTATGTAGTAAATCCAGTGCAGTATCGAGCTTTTTTCCATACAATAAGCGTAGAATTATTACATCAAGGAAAGCTCTTCTTGCAAGGTTCCTATGGTCGAACGTCCATCCATCCAATTTCAATTCTGCCAAAATGCTATCCCATTTCTCATGCAAAGAATCATGATGAAGACTCAGTTTGGTCACCATTTGTGATGGTAAATACCGAAGTACCATTGCAATTTCTACAATACGTTTAAATCCTATGCATGTATAGCACTCCAATTCTTCAGAATCTGCACATTTATATTGGAGGGATGAATAATGAGGAGGTACAAACACCGGCGTTCCATCCAGCAAAGCTTGATAAAATACTTTTACCTCAGAAGGATTCGAAAAATCAGAAAAGTATGAATCATGATGAGAAAAAGAATCAATGTAAGTTGGGTCAGTCAAGTCACAGTATGAAATTCGATTGATTCCAAGTTGTTTTGTTTCAGTGCGCTTTTTTCTAAGGTAGGATCAAAAATCACGGGGTTATATGTTGGCAATAGAGTTCTACAATGCCATTCTACTAGTGGTGTTTGCGCATTCCCATTCCAATCTGGAAACATCCATTCGACAGTGCAATAATAATTGGGGTTTCGAACATCAAAAGTATACACAATTAGCCAAACATTCCTGCTAGGTATATATACTTGAATTGTAATACTATAATCCCAACTCATTTTTATCCACATGAATGTAAATTTTGATCAAACAGGAATGGTTAGTTGATGAATTCGAATATATTTGCATTTTATATGCATTTATTTTTTTCATGCCCGATAGATTTTTCAACTATTTGCTGTTTGCTTTGTGATTGTGCAGTTTATCTCTTCGACAAATGACTCTTGAAAATATAATACGAGACTTGTGGAAAATAGTGTACACAACAGCAGAGCTGCAAAGTTTTTTGTGCGGGAGTCAAAAAGGATCATGGATGAAATTTACATTTGCTGACGAAAATGAGGTTAATAATAATAATAATAATAATAATAATAATAATCTGTTTTTTTTTGTTGAAATGATTTTTCGGCTGATTGACATCTCGAAAAAGTGCGTTAGGTAATACAGTGTGTTCACGATATAGAATCTAAGAATATAGGTTCACGAACACTTGTGATGAGGAAATTTATGTAGAATATCATACCATAATTCGGGCGTATGTAGACTTGTATCTCAATTGAAGAAAAAACATCAAGAGAGCATCAATAAAAAAATCTCACAGACCTTCTACTTCAAATGAACAAATTGAAAACAATGTATATGCAACGTTCCAGAGTTAAGCCTCTCACAATACGTCTTGCCCTGTTGAGTTTACTATCTTCTAGTAGCTCAATGGTCTTATCTGGACTAAGTAGGCACTCAAGTCGTTTCCTGGAAGGAATTGATTCAAAATTATTAGAACTTGGCTCACCAATAGAAGATGGAGCATTTGGGTGTGTTCGGTGGGGTTTGCTGCATTCCACCGACCCAAGTACTACGTATGATGGTCCTATGTTGGTTGTGGCAAAGTCAGCTAAAAGTGAAGTTGAGAATGCAAAGGAATATCTTGATACAGAAGCTTTCCTCAACGGAAGACTTTGTGAACAGAGTGCAGATCTCAAATATCATCATCAGTACTTTGCTCATTATCTTGGCCATTCCATGAAAGAATCTACGAAATATTTAGTTTGGAAAGCATCAGGAAAATACACGCTCGAGAACATTATTGATAAGAAGGCAATCAATTCAAAATATAATGATGAAGAAATCAAGAATTGGAATGAAAAATACGAAATACTTCGTAAAGCCCTTGGAGTTCCAATGATTCAAAATAGTCATGGGTTACATATATTAGCACGAAAAGTGTTGATACAATTACTATCAGGACTTTCTTATTGTCATTCTAAAGGCATAGTTCATCGGGATATTAAACCCGCCAACATACTCATGGATGAAGAAACGAAATCACTTCGATTTATAGATTTTGGATCCGCTGCTGATATGGCGTCCTTTACAGATAGACGAGGTTATCGAGGAGAAAATAAGGGAGTTAGGAATCTATTGTACTGCGCTCCAGAAGAATTCGTAGATCAAGATCACCCATATGCCTTTGATGTGTATTCCATCGCTGTTTGTTGGTTACGTCTCATGGTTCCAGGATTACGATATTCGGAAGATGCTTTTTTTCAATTCCGAATGGATGTACGGGATTGTCAACATGATCTGAAAGTTTGGCAAAATCGTTGCATGGAAGAGAATGAATCCGAAGCATCTGATTCAAACATGAAATTCCCTGATGGATGGGAAGATCTTTTCCATTCCTCTTCTGAAGGTCAAGATGCATTAGAACTTATACAACAAATGATGCAATACAGACCTGAAAAACGTCCTTCGGCTAGTGAAGCTTTGTTACAATCTTATCTAAATCCTGCATGTATGCAATCATTAAGGCCTTTACCACCTGCTAGACCATGGTCCTTGACTTCCCATGTAGAAAAATTCTTACATGAACAATCTGTCACAAATGAGGATAATTGTGAAATTTCAGAATGGTTTTTAGATGAAATGATCTTCATGGAAGAAACATCTAAATTACATGAGTCCATCAATATTCCATAGTTTCTGGATTGTGACGAACGAACTTAAATTTGCTGCATTCTTTAGAATAATCCTAGGAATACCAAACATTTAAAAATGATGCAATATACTCGTCTAAGCATTTTATGTAAATTCATCAACCCCATACTTGTCATTATGCCTCATAAATCTTGGTCGTCGTTATCGTTAGCATTTGTAAATTCAACCAAGGAAACAAATGTATTTTGTGCCCGTCTCTGTTCCCAATAATTATGACGCCTCGTTTTGTATACATTCCGTTCTGATTCCCATTTCCATCGTAACCTTAGACAGATGTCTAAAATAGAATTGGTTTTTTGGGATTGTTTCTTTTTAAATGTACATGCGCGTTGAAGTAAACGAGATGGTTTCCTTTGTTGACCATTTCGTTTTGTCTTAACAATATTAGCTGCATTTAAAGTTGGAGCTGTTGATGCTGTTGATGCTGTTGATGCTGTTGATGCTGTTACTGCTCTATTGCGAGCTAATATAATTTCTATAGGGGATCGTTGACGACAAAGGTCTTCAATTGTGGGGAAGTCTTCCTCTGTTGGTTTGGAAAGTTCTTCTCTATGTACCCGCCGATCTTGATTCCAAATTTCCAATAGGACTGTTGCACTGTCATATAGATTAGCACCAGTAAAATGATATCCAGGACCGTGTTTTTTTCCATTTTCCCATCTTCCAAGAAAGGTTTCACCATTTGCATAGCAATATGTACCGATCCCGCATTGAGTTCCATTTTTCCATTCTCCAATAAACTTTTCTCCATTTGCAAATGTGTATATCCCATGATCTTCTCGTTTATCGAATCGATATTCTCCTTCATGAATATCTCCATTAGCAAAGACTTTAATACCAAAACCATGTGCCTTGTCTTTTTCAAACTCTCCATCATAGCAGTCACCATTGGCCATTCGTTTGACACCTAATCCTTGCATGTGACCATCATGAAAGTGCCCCTCATAGGAATCACCATTTTCCCAAAGATAGATTCCATATAGGTGCCGTTTGTCATTTTGATAATATCCTTCATGTTTATCACCACAAGCAAATAGTTTTAATCCATATCCCTCCGCCATATCTGAATCATACTCTCCATGATAAACATCACCATTCACCATGATCTTTCTTCCACGCCCATGCATTTTCCCATCCATCCAATTACCTTCATAGCGATCTCCATTCGGCCATGTATAGGAACCATATCCACAGCGTGTATCATTATAATATAAACCCTCATGGATACTTTGACAGCTATACATTTTTTTGCCCCACCCACATGCATATCCATATTCAAATTGACCTTCATAGACATCTCCATTAGACATGTGTTTAGTGCCTTTTCCGTGCATCTTCCCTTTTGTCCATTCTCCCTCATACATGTCTCCATTGGACCATATAAATGTACCTTGACCTTGCATCGTTCCATGACTAAATTCTCCTATGTATTGATTGCCATTGGCAAAGACATATCTTTGTATCATCATAAGAGCAACGACAGCTTAGAATTCATATATGAATTGCATTCATCTAGATGATTTGAAAACTTACTTGCCCCAACCACTACGTTCATTCTCAGTATACCCTCCCTCATGACGATCACCAGAGACGTATTCTTTGACACCATGACCATTGGCTAAATCATGTTTCCATAAGCCTTCATGACAGTTGTATTTGTCATCAATATAGATTCCATGACCATGACGTTGTTTTATCATTTTTCCAGATTGAGAATCTTGTGTGAATAAGACAAATCCTTCATATCGTGCTCCATTGGGATAATGGATGATAATACTTTCGATTCTTGGTAATGGAAGTAGAGTGGGAGAATCCGATGGCTTATTTTGTGTGGATGCAGATGATATTTCGAGACGGCTTTGATTAGCATTGGAAAAAATCTTGGCATGTTTAGAACATTCATGTTCCGCAGAATTGGATCGAGATCGATGTCGTCTTCGTCGATGTTTGCTTTTTTTTGTGATTCTGGGCATACTTTGTTGAAGGGAAGGAGGGGTGGGTATTATAGATATTTGGGCGGATGAAGCATCCCTGGAATAAGAATCAATTCCAGGATTGATTGGAAGGTTGTTTCTACTTGTCATCAGAAGTTTGAATGACTTTTGAATGAAGTTTGAATGAAGTTTGAATTGTTTTGAACTCAGTGATACTAACTAAATAGATACAAATTTGGAATCGTTCCTCTCGAGATTCAGTCTTTCTCCGTTCTTTCCTATTTTATTAACGTAGTAGCTTATTCTACATATTATACGTCACAGCAATTTCGTCTTTCCCTTTTCACACTCATCGATGTATGTTATCCATGAAAAATAATCCATCGTATTCCAATATCTTGTTTTGTTCATGTCAACCTAATAAAAAATTACTCTATTCGAAAAGTTCATCACTTGCATTGTAGAATAAATAGAAGCAGATGTCATCTGTAATTTATCTCATTTGTGAAAGTCAAAATATAAAATTATAAAATTAAAAGTGTGATCTATAAATAAATCCTCCAACATTTCTATTTGTGGCACAAGCCTAGAGCCTTATATGGAAATCTTCTAACGTTGCTTGAGGTAATTAATACATTATGAAGTGTTCATAATGATGATTTTACACGATTCTAAGTCTATCTACATGAGGATTTCTTTCGTGAACCTGTAGAGGAAAAGGAGGTGGATTCTAAGGATGATTCAAAATATGATCTCACATTATCTTCAATGTTGGCCTCACTTCGAAATCTGTACACATATACAAACATAGTGTCCAAAAATAAAAAAGAGATTAGAATGAGTATTCCACCTCAAAAATGCAAATCATGATCCTATGCAACTAGATATTCAACTTACAATTCCAATTCTTCTTCTGAATAAAACAAATGGGGTAAATCTTCTTGATCAAATGGTGGATGCTGCCTCATTTTTGTCACCAAAGGATCAATAAATGTAACCCGTTTAATTTGTAAAAA
>Ga0209092_10003025_pt1 | contig 14969 bp, 14 predicted proteins | sample FraStrMetagenome_FD_187446 | JGI IMG/M metagenome (GOLD analysis project Ga0209092, IMG submission 187446) | Marine eukaryotic phytoplankton communities from Arctic Ocean - Fram Strait ARC3M Metagenome (SPAdes) (version 2) | ecosystem: Environmental > Aquatic > Marine > Oceanic | place: Fram...
AAACGTAGGAGTTGGAACTGATAGTCCAAGTGAAAAGTTAGATGTTACAGGAAATATTCGTTCAAATGAGCTCATACTTAGTGGCGCATTTAAACCTGGAAGTGATTCTGGTACAACGGGTCAAATTCTACAAAGTAGTGGCCCTGATGCTGCGCCAGTTTGGACCAATGCTTCTAGTACTAGTGGAGGGAAATTTGTTGATGGTTCTGTTTCTACAGACGCGGTGTTTGTAGGCGGAAACGTAGGTATTGGAACAGACAGTCCCACTTCTAAGTTAAGTGTTACAGGCACTATTAGCTCAACCGGTGATATGGTTGCAGGGGGTAATTTTTCAACAGGGAATGCTTTGAGATTTTTTACTAATCCACAAACGGAAGCTGCTTATATAGGTTATACAAATGGTAGTAACCTGTATTATAGGACTCATGGTGGAAGGGATCATAATTTCACTGGAGGTAATATGGTACTCGAGAAAGATTTGAGAGTTGCTAATACAGCTTATGCGACTCAATTTAACGCAACATCTGATGAACGGTTGAAAAAGAATATTAATTCTTTAGATTCAGGATTAGAAGAATTGTTAAGAGTTCAAACCAAAACGTATAATTGGAAGGATGAATCAAAACCTATAAACTTACAAATTGGTGTTATTGCTCAACAGCTAGAAACAGTTTTTCCTGAACTAGTTGATAATTCACAAGAATATAAGTCGGTGAATTATATAGGTCTTATTCCGGTTATGATAGAAGCAATTAGAGATTTAGATACTGAAAACACGGAATTGAAAGCGATGATAATGAGCTTAACTAAGCGTGTAAATGCATTAGAAAAGTAAACTATATTTTGTTATTTAAATAGAACCCTATCCAAGCAATTGGATAGGGTTTTTTACATGCTTAAAAAGTTACTTTATTCACTAAACCTTACCCTTTAGGTTTGGTAATTGTAAACATACTTTCTTTGGTTACTCGTGAATACCAATCGCCCCCCAAACGTGCCACTAAATCTAGCTTAGTAGGATCTATTTGATTGTTTGAATCCAACAATTCAGAGTTGACATGGATATGCACTACTTTTGCGATTACCAATTGACCAGCACCCCCATTTTCTCCTAAGGAGATGATATTATCTACCACACATTCAAAAGACACAGGAGACTCAAGTACTCTAGGCGGCTTCACTTTAAGCGAGCTCACTTCTGTAAGGCCTGTTTCAGTAAACTCATTAACGCCTTTGGCATACTCATTACTCGACTTAGACATCTGTTCAACAATCGAATAATCGACCATATTAATAACCACTTCCTTAGTTTCTTCAGCGTTTTGCAATGTGTGTTTTGTAGTATTGTCACGCACACGCCTAGAAGGAGAGAAAATTAAAATAGGAGGGTTCGAACTAAAGACATTAAAATAGCTAAATGGACTTAGATTGACATTCCCTTTAGCATCAATTGTACTTGCAAAGGCGATTGGACGTGGTGCAACTGCAGACAAAAGTAATCTGTGTAAGTCTCTAGTTTCTAAAAATTCAGGATCAAATGATTTAATTGTAGACATAATATTTATTTAGCTTTAAGTAAGGTAGATGAAACGGAGCCAAATCCTATACGAATCGGACCTTTTTCACAGTATCCTCTCATAATAACGGTATCATTATCTTGAATAAATTTTCTAGTACCGCCTTCGTTTAATTCAACAGGTTTGGAGCCGGCCCAAGATAGCTCGAGCATAGATCCATACGAGTTTGGGTCTTTTCCGCTGATCGTTCCAGAAGCCATCAAGTCACCAACATTTAAATTACACCCATTCACGGTATGATGGGCAAGTTGTTGATTCATGTTCCAATACATGTATTTGAAATTTGAATGACTTACAGTCGTCTCTTTGCAATTTTTTGGCTGTATAGCGACTTCTAGGTTGATATCGTAGTTTCTAGAGCCTATAGAATTTAGATAAGGCAATACTGCAGGCTGTTGCAATGGTCCGTCAACCCTAAAAGGTTCTAAGGCTTCTAAAGTTACTACCCAAGCAGACATAGAGGATGCAAAGCTTTTGGCTAAAAAGGGACCTAATGGTACATATTCCCATTTTTGAATGTCTCGTGCCGACCAATCATTAAACAATACTTTCCCAAAAATATAAGCATCCGCATTAGCTGTAGAAACAGAATCTCCTAGACTTGAAGGTTTTCCAATAATATAGCCCATTTCCAATTCAAAATCAACTCGTGTTGATGCTTGAAATGTAGGAGGGGAGCCAGCTTCTAAAACAACTTGCCCTTTAGGCCTGTGTACGTTTTGTCCACTTACTATAATAGAGGAGGCACGTCCGTGATACCCCACAGGTAAGTGTTTCCAATTGGGTAACAAAGCATTGTCAGGATCTCTGAACATGGTTCCAATGTTGGTAGCGTGTTCAATGCTTGAATAAAAGTCAGTATAATCGCCTACTTTAACAGGGAGATGCATGGTGACAACAGATTGCTTTATAAAAACCGACGGGTGCGATTTTAAAACAGAATTTTCAGTGCATAATTCGAATTGAATATCGGCTCTGACTTTGACAGTAACAGCTTTCCCTAAAGCTATAAAGTCATTTAAGTAATCAGACTCCAAAACTGAAATATCAAAATTTAAGTCTTTAAAAACTCCGAGTTCATAAGCAGCATATAAATCGATTACATGGTCACCAATTGCAATACCAACTCTTTTAATTTGATCCGATTCAGAAAAAATTCCAAACGGTAAATTATAAATACTAAAATCTGAGTTTTTATCAACTTTAATCCAAGATTGCATAGGTTATTTTTTAATAATTAAGTCTAAGCCATCAATGATAAGCTTAGTAAATTGTTTGTTATGTTTCAATTTTAATAGTTGCTCATGAATTTCATTCATTAAAGATAAATCTTTGTTATAAACAAGCTCATATAATTCTAATAAAAGTAACCACTCAGAAGGATATTTTTTGATGAGTTCTTTATAAACAGAATTTAAAACTTTAAAGTCATCTTCATTATTTATTCTACAAGATTTAACTATTTTATATAACTCATGAAGCCTTTTTTCGGAATCAGAATATATAATTTTGGAAGTTTTTTGTTTTGAGATACTATAAATATCTTCAAACGAGCTAGGGTCGGCTGGGCCAGCAAAAGCTGAAGTGATATGATTTCCAATAGCCATATCATAAACGCCCCAACTTGGGTCAAACAGCACTGTTTCGTTATGCGTTACCAAACAGTTGTTAAATGAAATTAAAATAATTTTCCCTTGAAGATCTCTTTTTCCAGTAATAATTTCACCTTCAACTTTTATGCCGCCTTCAAAATTAAGGCATGTGGTTTTACCTTCAATAATCCCGTAAACATCTAAGTCTCTCGGCGACATATCTTCGATTGCTGTATTGATGCCTTCTAGTTTTCCTAGCGTACTTCCATACCCATTTGGATGTTTTTCAATTCCATGTCCTATTAATTCAGTGCCCTCATTTGCTAAGGCTGTAGAGCCGTTAGTTTGAAAATAGATAGGGGTGTTGTCACATTTTATCACAGTAGTAAATAGACCAGATATTTGAATTCCTGTATTTAATTCAATTGTTCCCAGTTTTTGTGAGGCAATCAGTTTTTGGATGCCTTTTAGTCCCCCTGTTCTAATGGCCATTGTATTTGCAAATTTTTCTAAAACAAAGCTCAAGCTCGAAAAATCAGAAATGACAAACAATTGAGGTTGTGTACTTGTAATGTCAAAGTTGACTGTAGCCGCTTCAATTGAATAGGGTATTTTCTTAACTTCTTTTTGCAAGCATAAGCGGCTCTCTTCAATAGATGATAAGAGACCGGCTCCATAAAGCTTTGGATTTTCAAGCGTGCCAATCAGTCCGTATTCAACAGTCCACCAGTGGAGGTTTCGAATTTGAGCCATTTCAGAAAGTTCGCTCATTTCGGATTGCAGTTGATTGACTTGCTGAACAGCTTTTGTTATTGAAACCTCCGATGAATTGGGGTTTTCTTTTAAAATTGACAACAAACGAATGGCTTCATACATGTCAGTGTCTATCGGAGATGCTATAGCCTTAGCTCCAATTTCGCCTAGACGTCTCAAATATTCAGCATATTCAGCGTTTGCAATGATCGGCGCATGCCCAGCAGCTTCATGAATAATATCTGGAGCAGGCGTGTAGTTGATATGGTCTATTGTTCTAATATCAGATGAGATAACTAGTACATTATAGGCTTGAAATTCCATAAAGGCGTTTGGAGGAATAAATCCATCAACAGCTATAGCTGCCCAACCAATATCTTTAAGAATCCGGTTCATGCCGTTCATTTCAGGGATGAACTCTTCATTAATGCCAGTTTTCATTAACCCTTCAATATAACTATCATGAGCCGTTTCTTTTAGGGTGTGAATATTTAAGCGCATCACATAGCGCCATACCGCCTGATTTTGAGCGGTATAGGAGCTATAAGGTTGTTTCACTATAAACTTATGAAGGTGATTAGGTAATTTTTTTGTAACGCTATTAAACTCCATTAAATTGGTTTTGTATTGCCTGTTAACCATTAGGTTATAAGGTTCCTCTATTTTCTTGTTCTCTTTCAATCGCTTCAAAAAGCGCTTTAAAATTCCCTTTTCCAAAGGATTGAGCTCCTTTTCTTTGAATGATTTCAAAAAACATGGTTGGTCGGTCTAATACGGGTTTCGTGAATATTTGAAGTAAGTAACCTTCTTCATCTCTATCAATTAAAATCCCGTGTTTTTTCAAGGTGCTTAAGTCTTCATCAATTTCACCAACACGGTCTAATAAGTCATCGTAATAGGTTTCTGGAACATATAAAAATTCCACCCCACGATTTTTCATTTCCTCAACTGTTTTTGCAATGTCATCCGTAGCGAGTGCTAAGTGTTGTACTCCTGGGCCTTTATAAAAATCGAGGTACTCTTCAATTTGTGATTTTTTAATTCCATCAGCAGGCTCATTAATAGGGAATTTAATTCGCCCATTTCCATTACTCATTACTTTACTCATCAGCGCAGTAAACTCAGTAGAAATGTCATTATCATCAAAAGAAATTATTTGAGCAAAGCCCATTACTTCTTGATAGAATTTACACCAGATATTCATTTCATCCCAATCCACATTACCAACAATATGATCAATATATTTAAGGCCTACGGCTTCTGGATTGTAGTGCGACACCCATTTTTTGTATCCAGGAAGGAAAATTCCTTTATAATTTTTTCTTTCCACAAATAGATGGATTGTTTCACCATAAGTGTAAATACCTGATTTGATCACAGACCCATCGGCATCTTTTTCTTCGGTAGGCTCTAAGAATGGTTTCGCCCCTCTTTTGACCGTTTCATTAAATGCTTTTGTGGCATCTTCTACATGCAATGCAATTATTTTAACGCCATCGCCGTGGGTATTAATATGTTTGTTAATTACTGAGTCCTCTTCTAAAGAAGTGGTTAAGACCAAGCGAATCTTCCCTTGTTTTAAAACGTAAGATGCTATTTTCTTTTGTCCGGTTTCCATTCCAGCATAGGCTTCCGACTGAAATCCAAAAGCTGTTTTGTAATAGTGCGCACTTTGCTTCGCATTTCCAACATACAGCTCAATGTGATCTGTTCCCGAAATCGGCAAGAAATCTTGAGCGTCATCAAATATTTTTTTAATTTTAAAATTGAAATTCTGTAATTCTTCAATACTTTTTGTAGGTTCCATTTATTGTTTATTTAGCCATGATTTGTAATATGAATCGTCGTTTATTTTAAGAGCTTCTTCAGTGACCATTAAAGGACTAAAGGTATCTACCATGACGGCGAGTTCTTTGGTTTCTTTTTTTCCGATACTTTTCTCCATAGTTCCTGGGTGGGGACCATGAGGAATTCCTGCCGGATGTAAGGTTACGCTTCCTTTATTAATATCGTTTCTACTCATGAAGTCTCCATCTACATAATAAAGCACTTCATCAGAGTCAATGTTGGAATGGTTATAAGGTGCAGGCACCGATTTTGGATGGTAATCATAAAGTCTTGGCACAAATGAGCAAATAACAAACTTAGACGTCTCAAATGTTTGATGTACTGGGGGTGGTTGATGAATCATCCCAGTGATAGGTTCGAAATCATGAATAGAAAATTTATAGGGAAAGTTATAGCCGTCCCAGCCCACTACACTAAAAGGGTGAGCCCCATAAATATATTCGTGAATTGTATCTTGTTTTTTAACCTTTATAAGAAATTCCCCTGTTTCATTAAACGTTTCCAGTTCTGAAGGGGGGTGTAAATCTCTTTCAGAATAGGGGGCGCCTTCTACATGCTGACCAAACCAGTTTCGATACCGTTTGGGCGTGTATATAGGGCTTTTTGATTCCACTATAAAAAGGCGGTTGTCTGCATTATTAAATTCAATTTGATAGATCACACCTCTTGGTATGACTAGGTAGTCTCCGTATTTAAAATCAATGTTTCCAAGCAGTGTCCTCAACTTCCCAGTCCCTTTATGAATAAAAAGGACTTCATCTGAATCCGTGTTTTTATAAAAATAATTGGTCAAGGATTCTTTTGGAGCGGCCAAACTTATTTGGCAATCTTGATTGGCAAGTATACAGGTTCTGCTTTCTAAATAATCAGCTCTGGGTGGCACTTCAAAACCTTCTAGTTTTAAGGATTTCATGTTTTTGGAAACCGCAATCTTTGGAGCGACATCATAAGATTTTAAAATCTTTTTGACTTGTGTGGGACGTTGGGTGTGGTACATCAATGACGACATCCCTTCAAATCCTATGGTGCCAAATAATTCTTCATAATAAAAATTATTGTTCTCATCTTTAAAAATAGTGTGTCTCTTTGGTGGGATTTTTCCTAACGTATGATATCTAGGCATATTATTGATGAAAAATTAAGTAGTTAAATAAAAAGTTATTAAAATGATGATAAGAACAAATATATATTCAATGTGAGTATAATGACTGTTTATTATTGAATCAGTTTCTAAATAAGAATATTTATATGTATTTTTGCGTCAATAAAGTGTTCTATTCTTTTTAGAACGCCTTATCTAACTTTTAAACTTATTTCTTTCTAGATGATTGATAAACTTGATAAAACTGATATTGAAATTTTAAGGCTATTACAGCAAAACAGCAATCGTACTATTAAAAACATTGCTGACATCTTAGGGATGACCACAACGCCTATTTTTGACCGGATTAAAAAGCTAGAAAAACGAGGGTTTATTAGTAAATATGCAGCGATTTTGGATTCAAAGAAATTAGGCTTAAAATTAACCGTTTTCGCAGGAATCGCGCTCAAAAACCATACGCGGAGTTATTTGGAAAAATTCGTAAAAACTATTGATGGATTTTCAGAAGTGGTAGAATGTCACCGGGTGTCAGGAAATTTTGATTATTTACTAAAATTAGTATTGGTTGATATTGAAGATTATGAACAGTTTATCTTAACAAAATTGGCCGTGATTACAGATCTAAGCAACGTACAAAGTTATGTGGCGCTCTCTCAAAGTAAATCGACTAATGAGGTGAATCTGGATCATTTGACGTAAAACATTACTCTCTCAGTACAATCAAACTGGCTTTATAGCCCGTAGTCAATAGCCACTCACCAGAAGCAATAATAACATCACTTTCATTGTAAACTTTTAGTTGTGCTGTATTGGGGCTAGAACTCCCTTCGTTAAGGGCAAAAAACTCAATGGTATTTAGTCCCATTTTTAATTCGACGTCAATGATATAAGCCGAATTTCTGAGGGTGATGTTAGGATGAATTATGGCTTTGTTTAATAATAACTTAATCCGATCTCCGTCTTCATATTCATGGTCTCGACAAATGATTCGAATATACTTTGATTTTGTTTTAATATCCCCTAAGTAGTAATCGCGATCAAACTTAGAAACATCTTTCTGCCCCTCCTTAAACTGTTGTTTTATTTCCCAAGTAGGGTCCACAACATCACGTGTTTCTGTAATGCCATACTCCTTTTTAGCAAAACCATCAATGGGTTTAATATCCATGGTAATGGCAAAGCCTTTATCTGTTAATCCAACAATAGGAGACAGTTTGATTGGATAACGCTCAGATAATGTGCTTTGGTCTAATGCCAAAGCGTTCACCCTAAAATCTTCTTTAGCACTATCTATTTGAGAAAAAACAGTCTGTTGCATTCCAATGAATAGTACTAGCAACCTTAAATATCGAATCATAAAACGTAATGGGCTTACTTAGTTTGTAAAGATATAGATTTGATTATAAACTTTTCAAAGCAGAGCAATTAATAAATCTTCTTTCTAAAATCCATCCAATAATCATTCCATTTTGTTCTATAGTCTCTAATTAAGCAAGCATAATTCATATTAACGTCTTCAATTTTTATATCTTTAGCTTTCAATATTTAGTGGTCGTGCAAACATCTCTTACAGCCTTAAAAAAACAACTTTCAGGGGAACTATACGATAGTGATCTTGTGAAATCTTTATATGCCACAGATGCGTCGGTTTATAGAGAATTACCGCATGCTGTGGTAATTCCTAAGTCTATAAATGATATCAAATCAGTTATTGATTTTGCACATTCAAAGGCGCTTTCTATTATTCCCAGAGCTGCAGGTACTTCTTTAGCAGGTCAGTGTGTTGGAGATGGAATTGTGGTAGATGTTTCTAAATACATGACTGAAATTTTAGAAATAAACACCCAAGAGCGTTGGGTTCGTGTTCAGCCAGGAGTCGTTCGAGATCAATTGAATGTATTTCTAAAACCCTACGGCTACTTTTTTGGTCCCAATACGTCTACGGCCAACCGTTGTACAATGGGAGGGATGGTTGGAAACAATTCATGCGGATCAACGTCCATTGTCTATGGATCAACTCGTGACCATACTTTAGCTGTAAAAGCGGTATTAAGCGATGGGAGTTTTGTAGCATTTTCATCTCTTACAACTAAAGAATTTAATGATAAACTCAAAGAAGATACTTTAGAAGGAGCGCTGTACAAGCAGTTGTATTCAGAACTTTCGGATCCTCAAATTAGGGATCAAATTGAATTAGGCTATCCAAAAGCGTCAATCTCTAGACGTAATACTGGTTATGCTGTAGATGCGTTAATGAATACCAGTCCGTTTGAAGCAGCTAACGATGCTTTTAATTTCTCTAAATTAATATGTGGTTCAGAAGGAACTTTAGCTTTTATTACCGAATTAAAGCTTCAAATTGTTCCATTACCAAAACCATTTCAAGTCGTGTTAAATGCACACTTTAGTTCCATTAATGAAAGTCTTCAAGCCACTTTAGTGGCAATGAAAATGTCGCCCACGGCCTGTGAGTTAATGGATAAAACAATATTAGACTGCACCAAAGACAATAGAACTCAACAAAAAAACCGCTTTTTTGTTGAAGGAGATCCCGAAGCTATTTTAATGATTGAATTTAGAGCCGACAGTCTTGAAGATGCAAAAGAGCAGGCGAGAGATTTGGAATTGAGTTTTTCAAAATTAAACCTTGGATATGCCTATCGATTGGTGGAAGGTGCTGATTGTGAAAAAGTATGGGATTTACGTAAAGCAGGATTAGGGCTACTAGCCAATATTCCGGGCGATGCAAAAGCGGTCGCTTGTATTGAAGATACAGCAGTTGCTATTGAAGACTTACCTGAATATATTGAAGCTTTTACAGCGCTTATGAAATCCTATCATCAAAAAGCAGTTTACTATGCCCATGCAGGCGCTGGAGAATTACATTTAAGACCTATCTTGAATCTAAAGTCTTCAGTAGATGTCGATTTGTTTCGATCCATAAGTGAAGCTTCAGCAAAGCTAGTTAAATCCTTTAACGGTGCTCTTAGTGGCGAGCACGGAGATGGTCGCGTACGTTCTGAGTTTATTCCAATGGTTTTAGGCGATGCTAATTACCAACTTTTAAAACGCATCAAATCCACATGGGACCCTACAAATTTATTTAATCCTGGAAAAATTGTAGAGGCTGTTGCCATGGATAAGGACCTAAGATACGAAACCGATGCTAAGATAAAAGAAGTTGAAACGCTGTTTAATTTTGAATCTACAGGTGGAATTTTAAATACCGTCGAGAAATGTAATGGGTCAGGAGATTGCCGTAAATTAAGTTTTGCTGGAGGTACCATGTGTCCCAGTTACAGAGCAACCTTAGATGAAAAAGACTCAACTCGTGGACGTGCCAATGTGCTAAGAGAGTTTTTAACTCAAAATACCAAAGAAAACTCTTTTGATCATCCAGAAATCAAAGAAGTAATGGACCTTTGCGTGTCTTGTAAAGCGTGTAAATCTGAATGTCCTTCCAATGTAGATATGTCGACCTTAAAAGCTGAGTTTTTATTTCAATATCAAAAAACCAACCCTGTTGCACTTCGAAGTAAACTCATTGCACACAATGCTAAAATAAACGCTTTAGTACATCGTTTTTCAGGAATTTACAATGCACTTGGCAAAAGCTCTTGGTTTAAACGAGCTATAGGAGTTCACCCAGAAAGATCTTTTCCAATTCTAAAATCAACCACATTAAGACAGTGGTTTTCTAAGTACAATCAATTAGCACAAGCTAAAGTCGTTTATTTGTTTTGCGATGAATACACGAATTACTATGATGTCGAGATTGGAAAAAAAGCAATTAAGTTATTGGTCAAGCTAGGCTATTCAGTTAAAATGCCAATCCACCCAGAAAGTGCAAGGGCCTATATTTCTAAAGGGTTTTTAAATGAAGCTAAAGCAATTGCATCTGAAAACATTACGTTATTTAGAACGCTTATTTCTAAAAACACCCCTTTAATTGGAATTGAACCCTCGGCTATTTTAGGGTTTAGAGATGAATATCCAAATTTAGTAAATGTAAATTTAAAGTCAGCCGCTGAAAAGGTTGCTCTAAATACGTTTACGATAGAAGAATTTTTGGCGAATGAAATAGATCATTCTCGTATCGATATTTCGCTTTTTTCAAAGTCAACCCAAACCGTTTACTACCACGGCCATTGCCATCAAAAAGCCTTATCGTCAAACTCTTATGCAGAAAGGATTTTAAGCATTCCTGAAAATTTTACAGTACAAACGATTGATTCGGGTTGCTGTGGAATGGCGGGTTCGTTTGGTTATGAACAAGAACATTATGAGTTGAGTCAGCAAATAGGTGAGGATCGTTTATTCCCAGAGTTGAGAGCCGCCGAGTTTGATGTGGTAGTCGCCGCTTCCGGAACGAGTTGTAGACATCAAATTAGGGACGGAGTCAACAAAATCGCAATACATCCTATTGAAGTTCTTTATAATGCTTTAAATTAGTAGCATGAATTATGTAGAGCTTATCGGATATTTTGCTGCCTTGATAATTGGCATTGTTATCGGCCTGTTTGGAGGGGGTGGTTCTATACTGGCTGTGCCTGTTTTTGTGTATTTATTTCACTTAAATCCAGTTCTAGCTACGAGTTATTCCTTATTTGTGGTTGGTCTTTCTGCGGCTGTTGGAACACTGATCAATATTAAAAAGAAATTAATTGAATATAAGACTGCCCTTGTTTTTACAGTTCCTGCGCTAGGATCGGTATTTATTACAAGACGTTATTTAATTACAAACCTTCCGGATACCATCTTTGAATCAGGCTTGCTGTTAATTACAAAAGAGATGGCTTTGATGTTGCTGTTTAGTCTTGTTATTATTGTATCGGCACTTTTAATGCTAAAAAAGAACCGACTAAACACCACCCAAAAAATAAAACAAATAAATTATAACTTATTAATCGTTATCGGATTGGGAGTTGGCCTGCTAACAGGCTTGGTTGGGGCAGGAGGTGGGTTTATTATCGTTCCTGCATTAGTACTCTTTGCAGCTCTCGATATCAAAAAAGCGGTGGCAACCTCGCTAATTATTATCACATTTAATGCGCTCTTTGGCTTTCTTGCCGATGTTACGCAAATTGATATGGATTGGAGTTTTCTTGTAATTTTCACATCGGTTTCAATCGTAGGCCTATTTATAGGGTCTTATATTTCAAACTTTACTGAAGAAAAGTCCCTAAAAAAGAATTTTGCACGCTTTATGCTACTAATGGCTTTTCTCATTATTTATAATGAACTTAAGCATTAACCAACAGCATTTCCCTTGATTACTCCATTAAATTATTTTCAATTCATTCTAATTTAAATTTTTGCATTACATTTGTGTGAAGATTACGTTACAACACTATGAGTCAAAAAGTTTTACTTAACAACAAGGAAGTAAACATCATTCTCCACCGATTGGCTTGTCAACTCATTGAAAAACATACCGACTTTTCTAATACTGTTTTAATAGGCCTTCAGCCTAGAGGGATTTTTTTAGCAGAGCGTTTAAAAACGATGTTAATAGAAGATTATAATATCTCTGAAATTAAATTAGGGCTTTTAGATATTACATTTTATAGAGATGATTTTAGGCGTTCTGACAAAGTTCATGAAGCTAACTCAACTGAAATTGATTTTTTGGTTGAAGACAAACAAGTTGTTTTTATTGATGATGTATTGTATACCGGTCGAAGTATTAGAGCTGCATTAACAGCGATCCAATCTTACGGACGCCCTAAAGAAATTGAACTACTAACCCTTATAGACCGTCGATTTAGTAGACATTTACCGATACAACCCGATTACCGTGGCCGACAAGTAGACGCTATTAACGATGAAAAGGTATTGGTAAACTGGAAAGAAACTAGTGGCGAAGATGCCGTTTATTTAATAAATAATTAGACTATGAGCGAACTGAGTGTAGATCATTTATTAGGAATAAAACATCTAAATAATGATGATATTAACCTCATTTTTGACACTGCAGATCATTTTAAGAAAGTGATTAATCGCCCTATTAAAAAAGTACCCTCACTAAGAGATATTACGATTGCAAACCTGTTTTTTGAAAATTCAACGCGAACTAAATTATCATTTGAATTAGCACAAAAACGGTTGTCTGCCGATGTGATTAACTTTTCATCAGGACAATCCTCTTTAAATAAAGGCGAAACATTAATAGATACAGTGAACAACATATTGTCTATGAAAGTAGATATGGTTGTGATGCGTCATCCAAATCCTGGCGCCGCTAAATTTTTATCTAAGCATGTAGATGCCAAAATCATTAATGCAGGGGATGGAGCCCATGAGCACCCAACTCAAGCTCTTTTAGACACCTAAAGTGGTTATTGTAGGAGATGTTTTACACAGTAGAGTTGCCTTATCAAATATATTTGCACTTCAACTCCAAGGAGCTGAAGTGATGGTGTGTGGACCAAAAACTTTAATTCCTAAGTATATAGATAAATTAGGTGTTAAGGTCGAGACCAATTTAGTTAAGGCTTTAAACTGGTGCGATGTGGCTAATATGCTTCGTATTCAAAACGAACGAATGGATATTAGTTATTTCCCTTCCACAAGAGAATATGCGCAACAGTATGGCGTCACTAAAAACCTTTTAGAGTCCCTAGATAAAGAAATCACAATTATGCATCCAGGGCCTATTAATAGAGGTGTTGAAATTTCCAGCGAGGTCGCAGATTCTGATCAATCTATCATCCTTAATCAAGTCGAAAATGGGGTCGCTATACGAATGGCTGTTATCTATCTTTTAGCCTCTAAAATTCAGTAATATTATGACGATTGAAAACCACGGCACAACTGCTGTAATTACTCAAGATAAAACAAGTTTAATAGAGTTTTCAAAGAAATTCTTTGTGCTTTATGAGCGTTTTAAATCAGAAGATGTTATTATCCATTTAATAGATACATCTGTTGGGTCTATAGAAGATTTTTCTTCTCTAGTAAGGAAACACACTAGTGCCAAGCGTTGCTTTGTCATTGTTAATGTTGACTTAAATCAAGAAGATTTTGAAAATTTAATCATTATTCCAACTCTGCAAGAAGCTCATGATTTTATTGAGATGGAAGTGATGCAACGTGACTTAGGACTTTAAATAAAATTCGGTGAAACTATCTATTCTAGGGTGCTACAGTGCAACCCCACGTATTATTGCGCATACGACCTCTCAAGTTCTTGAAACCAGAGGGCATTTGTTTTTAATAGATTGTGGCGAAGGCACTCAAGTAGAACTTCGAAGGCATAAGATTAAGTTTAATCAAATTAAACACATTTTTATATCCCATTTGCACGGCGATCATTATTTTGGTCTTGTCGGGTTAATTTCTACATTTAGATTACTAACTCGAGAAACAGACTTACACATTTATGGCCCTAAAGGGTTAAAAGAACTGATTACTTTGCAAATGAAGCTTGCTGATTCATGGACCAACTTCAAACTTATATTTCATGAGTTGACCAGTAAATCATCAGAGCTGATTTTTGAGGATGAAAAAGTCTCTGTACATACCATTCCTTTAGATCACCGTATTTATACCAATGGATTTTTATTTAAAGAAAAACCCTTTGAACGTAAATTGGATGTTAACAAAGCAGAAGATTTAAATATTGATAAGGCTTATTACAGAAAACTAAAACAAGGAGACGATGTCGTTAATGAAAAAGGTCAAATAATCTCAAATGAGTCAGTTACTTATCAAGGACATGAACCAAAGAGTTACGCTTTTTGTAGCGACACCGCTTATAAAGAAGCGATCATTCCACTCATAAATGGTGTAGACGTTCTATACCATGAATCTACATTTTTGGAGTCGCATGCAAATTTATGTACAAAAACAAAGCACTCAACAGCCAAGCAAGCAGCTACGATCGCTTTGAAAGCCAATGTTAAACAACTAATATTAGGTCATTATTCAACTCGTTATGGAGGACTTGAAGGATTTAAAACAGAAGCATCTACTGTTTTTAAAGACGTATTGCTTGCGGATGATGGAAAAGTTTTTGAATTCTAGAACTTTTCAAATACTCCCAATCCAAATAATGCAAAATCATATTTAACAGGGTCTATAGGGTCTAGTTTGCGT
>Ga0209092_10003027_pt1 | contig 14964 bp, 12 predicted proteins | sample FraStrMetagenome_FD_187446 | JGI IMG/M metagenome (GOLD analysis project Ga0209092, IMG submission 187446) | Marine eukaryotic phytoplankton communities from Arctic Ocean - Fram Strait ARC3M Metagenome (SPAdes) (version 2) | ecosystem: Environmental > Aquatic > Marine > Oceanic | place: Fram...
CTCATGTTGCACCTCTTTGATAAGCGTTTGCATCGAGCCATTGGTAGATATAAAGTATCTTCGATAGCAAAAAAATCTTTGCAGTTGATAAAGCATGAGACAAATGCCTGTTTCAAAGATGCGTTTTATGTACTAATTACATCATCGAGCTGCTGTTTCATTAATATTAATATTGTAGGTTACAGCCTATTTCTATTACATGACACTATGTCCACAAATGCGTAGATTCAGATATTATTATTATTAAAATTAAATAAAAAAACGGCGTCAGCCAGTATGATGAAGATTCTCATCAAACAAATCATATACCTCTATGCTATGAATCATGAACTAGACTATCTATACTTTCTTTCATAAGATGCATGCATCAGATTGTTCAAGCAAAGCATTCATTGAGAATTGAGGTTATTAAATAACAAAATAAGCTTACTTTGTTTTCTTCTGCTGAATAAAAGCTTTTAACACAAACTTTATACTAGAGATTAGGTTCAAAAGGAACCTATACATGAAAGAGAAGATGAAGAGTTTTCCAATGAAGAGATCGTGAAGAAAATGCGTTTTTTGGATAAGAGCTTCTAGTAATCATAGTTTGAATGACAATAGATTTCTTACTCATCAATCACAAAGGTGCCATTCTCAATCGTCTTATTCCAGAAAATGAAAGCCCCATAATACATAAGCCACGATAAAATTACAAAAATAAACATGTAATTCCAACGTGGAGAAAAAATTGGGTACAGATGAATGCCCAATCGATCCAATACCAAAAAGTAGAATATATTATATGCAGCAGCTAAGGAAAGAGAACACCACAAATCTTCCATGGTAAACATTCGTCTCGGGGACACAGAAATCGTGTTCAATACTGCAAATATCATGTTAAAAAAATGCAATTGGATCAAACGAAATGAGAAATTGAATGTTCGAAATCCTTCTCGTTTTTCCGGAGTATCCAAAGTCAAATATATTCCGGGTGCTATGAAGAAGTTCCACATGGTAAAAGCTACTGTGGCTGTTACCAAGGATGGGAAACGAAGAAATTCGTTTAATGACAGCAATGGATTAGTTTCTGACAAAAATGGAGCTAGAGCAGTAAGAACATGTCGGAGAGTTCCATAAATCCACATTTGAACGGTATAGGTTATCGTTGTCCATGCTCGAACAATAAATATATCAGCTGTGAATGCAAACATCCACATACCCACAACCACATTATAATACCACCAACTTGTGTAAGGTTCGGGATATACACGCTCTAATTTTTCTGAGACTAACTCAGGTTTGAAATAGTAAGTCATCCCGACCAATCCAATGAGATAAAATGGCATTAAAAATGTCCATGGTCCTACTCGAAGATGTTCTGGAACCTAATAACGATAAAAAGGTCCAGTGTAAGTGCATTCAGAGTCTCATATACAGCCACTTCAGAAGATTTAAAAAAAAATTAGGAGCAATCAACTTACGAAGTCAAAGTAACCAAACATAGAACCGTTCGGAGTAATCACCCATGGTTCACTCGGGTCAACCAGTCTCTTGAGTAATCCTGGAATATCCATTTTAGGTATTTTCATTTTCTGTGCACCATTGAATGGACTATACTTCGAACCTTTCTTTACCTCTTCCATTTGAAGGCTGTGATGAGATTCTTGACGAAAGGATGCAGCTGGATGGAAGATTGTTTCGTTTGTTCGTTCTTTTCGTTTGTTTGTTTCGTCTATGTTCGTCTGTGTTTCGTCTGTGTTTCGTCTGTGTTTCGTCTGTGTTTCGCTTTACATTTCAAGAAAATGATCTAAATCTAATTCAACGGAAAATGATGAGAAAGGTCTCGATCTAATTTTTTCGACGTGATTATTTTTATTAGGGTAAACTAATGCAAAAGGTTTGCGCGACACCTAATTGTTATATAATTAATTCTCAGAATGGCTAATTTTTACGTGAAATGATGATAACATATGCTTGGCTGCTAGGATAGTTCAACAAATATGCTCACAATTCACATTTCTATACCTTGGTGAATTTTTTCAAACTTAGTTTTTTCTTTGCTGGGCCCGATGTGGCTGGAGCACCGTAACCAGTCATTTCTGCTCTCACTGCGAATTCCAAAGCAGATCGTTTTTCAACTTTCATGAGGGCGATAGTTGCTTTGGATGGTATGGGGCAACTTTTTACAGCGTGTAGAATAGCTTGGGCACACATTCTTCCAATGGCGGGGTCAGACATACTATTAGTTTTTAAGTTGTTTGGTAGCCCATTGTACTCAATTATTTCGACCAAAACATCAAATAGGAGCTCAAGAAAAACTTGGATATCATCATCTTTATTTCCAGGGGACATCAATTGTTGCATTGTCAACATTGTAATTCTCATTGCGTCAGCGTATATTGTGGTCCTCGCAACATTTGCATCACATGTTATGGATGATATACCATGCAACCTTAAAAGATTAATTACACATCCTCCAACATTTGTCATTATCGAGACAATGAAAGAGTTTTTCTCTTGTGCTGCAACTCTTAAACCTTTCAATGCCGATGAATGGCAGACGGTGTCTTCAATATTAATAAGTGCCCCTCTGATCGTTTCAATACTGCACAGTATTCCAGAATCATCTCCCAAATTTGTGCATATTGTAGCCCAAGCATCCCAACTACCAATCCTTGCTGCTTCATTTGCAATCCTTTGTTTAAATTCTTTGGATAATGTGGGCTTCATTGTACATTCTTTAAGAAGCAATGTTGCGGCATCGGTGAAGGAATCATGGGCATTCTTATCATCATGCTTCTCAAGCAACATATTAATAGTAACATGAACAGTTGCTTTCAACAAATCATCTGTAGTAGTTTCCTTCCTTGCACAGCTTACCAAAGTACGTGCTGAGCGAAGAAATGATGACATGATTTTATACTTCTCTTCTTTATTAACTTGATTTGGGATCAATCCTTCCTGCCATAAATTTAGAGGTTGGAAAATTATCTTAATAAGCATTTTTCTGAGCTGACCCGAGCCATGGCTTTCACAGAGATCTCCAAAAAGAGCGCAGGTTTCGTCCACGAGATTTGCCTCCATTTTCGTCGTACTTATTTTTGTTTCCGTAGTTTCTAATTTTGGAATGATGACTTTCTTCAAGATATTGTATAGAATAAAACTAAATTCATCTTGAAACCCTTCTTCGTTTGCCATAAATGTTGATAGTAAAGGTATCAAATTTCGCAAACAGTGGACAGAAAAAGTCATATTGTCTATTTTCTTTTGCCCATCTAAGGAGGAAATACACTCGTGGAGAGATGTAAAAAGTAGCGGCACCAATTCTACCAGCCAAGATATTATGTCTTCTTTCTTCACTTCATTAGTCTCTGACTCTTTGAAATGATTAGAAAACAAAAAAATTGCAAAAGCGATAAGTTTTGGCCAATTTTCTTTCAGTGAAGTCGTAAAAGTCTCTCCTACGTCTTTTGAATTAGAAAATATCAGGCCACCCCAATTGCCTTCTGATTCTTTCATGTTGTCTTTGCCACCACTTTCATTAGATTGATTTTCTTTATCCTTTTTTGCCTCTGTCATCTCGATATGAATCAGCAACGCAGCATCAAGAGCTAGAGCTCCAGAATGAATAGCGCAAAAATTTTCTATTGCCTTAGATTCCTTCACAATAACATTTCCTACGGATCTTTGAACTGCTCCAATACTCGAGCTAAGCCACAATTCCGAGATTACATTTAGGCTTCCTAATCGCTGGGATAGAACTATCTGTGCATTTTCATGTAAATGCGAAGGTCTTAATTTTATTCCTAGCAAGTCATTGGCACTTTTGGGAAATCTACAGATATCAATTTCAGGAAACAGCAAAGGCCGTATCAATCTTTTAAGAACAATAGAGTCAGTGACAAGACCATTTTTAATGACCAGTTCTAGAGCTTTACATCCACTCAGAAAAAGGCTATCATCTAAAGTCGTCGCTACCTCATTCTGTAACTCTTTAGGAGTTGTCTCAATACTGTGTTTCACGGATGAAACGATTTGTGATGAAAATTGTTGCAAAACAATCGATGCATTGTCATCTGGATCAATCGCTCGAGCAAAAAGAAGAATCAATTTGATAAGAAATTGTATTCCCAAGGCTTGCAGTGTACGCAATTCACTTTGATCAGAAGTAATCACACTTGTCACACATGCTGTGGATATAAGTTCCTCTAAATGAAGTGAAACGTAAGATGGAGGTAAATCCTTTAATTCTGCCTCTCCTTTAGTTTTATTCCAATCTTTGCATTGCTTGATGCAATATTTACGTGCTTTAATTGGGTCGAAATGAGGACTATCGCAGGCGATTTCTTCCAAACTGGATATTTGAGAAATGAGTTCAATAGCAAGCTTCATCGCTTGTAATTTTACTTGCCACCGATTTGGGCTAAGAAAACTAAGAACAGCTAATGCATCTTTCTCAGCCATGCTCCTAGCTACACCCTCAATACTTTCACGTGTCAGTGTGCCTTCTGTAATTGAAGCAAGCATATCCTGCGATTTTTCTTTACCAATATTTCCAGAAGCCATGATTCTTGAAAACAACAACCAATGTAAAAGCCTTTTTTCGTTATTCTTGTTGTCTGATGAGATGTCTAATGACATACATGATTGAATTGCTGATATGATATCCCTTTTCAAAAGGTGTAGTTTTGGGATTTGTAGATCACGACCTACAGCAATATGCTTATATCTCGCTGTATTCTCATAACGTATCTTTCCAACGCACGACTCGAGCATACAAAAAAGACTCACATGTAAATTGTGCTTCACAATGTTTTGTGAATTATGGAACTTTAAAATTGATGTAAGACAAAGAATGGTTGCTCGTACTTGATTTGTTGTCTCAAATAGTGAATGAGAATGAAAGTTATCGTATTCGACAAGAATTGATGGTCGGCCTTGATTTGTTGAAAGATATGACAAACAGTGGTCAAAAAGTTTTCTTTGGAATAAAGTTTCTTCATTCAAAAACTTTTCTTGTGTTGAGAAGGTTTCATAAAAAGCCATTCCTTCAAAAATGACAGCAGAATGAAATCTGCTAAATTTCATCATTGTGCCAACCATTGCACAGAATCTATTTCTTATATCTGGATCACTCTCCTCAAGGAAATGTAATTTATCTAGCAAGCTAGTCATGAGTCTAATGAGAACTGCGAGGAGAACAGGTTCCTTTTCAAACTTCTCTTCCTAAGGGACAGCATGATTCAAATATGCAACATGTGTCAACAAAAGATATTCACATAATTATGCAATTAGCAAAAAGATAAAAACAAATGAAGCTTACCTTAGATCCTTTTTCAACTAGCAATGTAGAGGTAGTCCATGAGGAGAAAAAATTAAATTCTATTAGTTCGATGGCTTTTCGTAAAATTTGAGAATGTTCCTCCCCAGGTTTAAATTGGGCGGTAGAAAATGAATACGATATCAAAAGGCCATATGAATGCAGAGCTGATACTCGTACTGTCATTGAATCTCCTTCGTAAATTGTGGTTGATAAACATGCTAACACTCTTGTCATCATGATCAGCGTAGGAGGGGGGGAAATAGAAGTGTTATCAACCGCATGTGATCGCTCTCGAGATCTGTTTTCAACGTCCACAAGCAAAGAATTGATAGATCGTTGAATGCATGCAAGAGCCAGAAGAACTCCCGATCTCGAGGAAATGAGGAGTTCACGTTGAATTTTTCGTAAAGTTCCGTCAGGTTGGTTACCTTGCATAACTTCGTCTAATGAATGCAAAATTGAACTTTGTACAGAGTGTTTATTTTCGCTAAGCCCAACAACTGCCAATGATGCAAGGCCTTCTGCTGCAGCACGTCGGACCAAGTAGATTGACGAAGGAAGCAAAGAAAACAGAACATCTGCTGTCTTGGTCATCCATGGAGAACCTACCCTTATTTTGTCATCTATGTAAGCTTCATAAAATGGTAGAGACTTTACACATGCTAGTATCGTAGCGCTAATGTTTGAAGCGATTGCAACTTCTTGTCTCTAAACAACGAACGAAGATAATTGAGAAAAAAACAGTTTGTAATTCAAGCATGAAATCGAATCATCTTACCTTGACATTATTCTTCTCATTTTCAGACATGAGAGCATTACTGAAAACACGAGACCCAGATTGTTGTGTAGATGCCATCATTATTTCAAACATTTTTCCGACCTTTTCTTTTTCAGAATTGTCTTGCGAACCAAATGATGCAGCGAAAGCTTGAATCGCGAAATCAATGACTCGAGTTTTGACGCAAAGATTTGACGTAGACGGTTCTTGCCATGTACCGATCTTATGTAGAGGAGTTGGAGGATTTTTCCCTTTTTCTTTATTCAACATGCCCAATATTTTGCTTCCATTCATGCTTAATTCAATTTTATCAGTATCATGAAGCTTTTTCCATCCTTCTGAATGAAGAGTTGTTTCTCTCTCTATAGGAACTGCCGGGTCGAAAGTTAGGGTTAGCAGGCTGTTTTCAAGTTTTGATGCTGTAACTTGACCAGCAAATGTTGCGCGACAAGATGGATACGCGTCCAAGAGACAATCCTCTCTTGAAACAAGATGAGGTAAAAGAGATGTAGAAACATCTGAGGCAGTCGACATCTGTTTCGAAATTAATCATTTTTCTTTTTAATAAGAACTATATTCAACAATTCAAATAGTATTTCATTGGACTAACCTTAATATGTTCTGCTGTGAAGACGAACAATTTGTCAGCAGCGAGAGGGAAAGATCCAGGTGGTAACCAGCAGAATGCTTCCATCACCAGCACTTGTAAGTGCTTCCAAAAAAAGATTCCAGAGCTACTTTTAGGTTTTTTTGAGAAATTACCACCAACAGCGACTTCATCTAGAACTTTTTCCAAAATGACGGATACTTCGCTTAGAGCATGAGGAACTGAAAGTAGGAAATTAGAGCAGGACCGCAAAAACGTTACAATAGAGGCCACAAATCCCTCGAGACAAATTAGTTGGTGATACTTGTTAAGACTGTCATGCGGGGACTCAAGAAGATTTCTGGATTGTTTCCACAGATGAAAAAGCAATTTCACGTGCTTTTTTATTGCTTGAGATCCAATAGTCATTGCTGAGGATAACATGAAATAGCCTGACCGGACACAAGTAGACGCTGACACAGGGCTCTTCTGTAAATCGCATTAAATAAGAACATTTTTTTACATGTGAGATAAAAAAGAAAAATATTGCTTTACAAATGTTCCAGGCTTACTTTAGACATACCTTTACTAGTCCTTCATCAAATACTGACATAATCAAACATTCTGCCGTACAGATCAAATCATCAAGCAAATTCGATTTAACTCCGCAAGGTAAAAAAGGTAATTGAAGTAAAATCATGGATACTGCAAGGGCGTTACCATGTAATGAGCACTGTAATAATTCTGATTTGTCGAGTTTTTCTACCTTTCCACTTGGAGCGATTCCACGTCGGAGTCTTACTCTTGGAGAAGGTGCCGCTTGTGTAGGCTGTTCTGGTGTGTTCGACTGCTCTGGTAGCTCCAGTACGGATTGACGTAATCTTTTAATCTCTTCAAGACAAGATGTCAAAAAAAAAGTTCCCTTTTCTGGATTAGAACATGTTAGAGAGGCATACACATTACATGCCTCATACCTGACACCATGGTCTTTATGGGATAAACAGATAGTGAGAATTTTTAAAATATCAGGCATAGCGGATGCAGAAGATTCTCCCAAAGCAGCAATGAGATGCGACATTTCCACGAGAACCACTTGTAACTGATGTGAATTGGGAATAGTGTTTGTATCTTCACCGCTAGCATTGCTACAAAATGCTGCCAAATCGTGCAGTATTGAAAGCTGTGCCATTTCAGATGATAACTCTCCAAGTCCTGATCGTAAAATATCACCTGCATAAAGACGTACAAGCCCTGGATCACAAGGAGACTTTATTTTTGTATACCTCATTAGAGGGGATTGTGATTGCTGTTGCGTTACTTTGATAGGTCGAATGGATAGCAAGGATTCCGCTGGAGGGAGCTGCATTTGCATATCAGGACCGACCATTTTAAGAACCAAATCTATTACTTCTGAGTATGAGACTTCTTGTCCAATTTCCCCACATTCTGTTTGAAGTCGTATCAAATGTATCGTAGCTTTAGAAATCCCCAATCGCACAGCTCTTCCACCAGCAGAAAATGCCCCTCCACATTTTGAAGCCCCTAGTTCTCCACCTACTTTAATAAATGTGTCTACTAAGAATTGCAAGCAGGACGATAAAGAGGAGCAGGTTGCACAAGTTGAACTCAATCTCCGATTTTCAGAATAATTCTTCAATTTGCTCATGAATTTGTTGGATTTTCCTGTAGTCAATGATCCATTCTTGCCTCCATTTCCACCATTCTTACTTCCACTTGAACCACCAGTAGATTTTCCTCCACCGCTGTCACCAGCATCGTCATCTCCTTCAACGTTCCTATTAGAACTACGTTCTAGTTGATGATTCTCACGAATGTATGCACCATATGCAATCGTTACACAAAAACATCTTGCCAGTGCTTCCGTCCATTTATCTGCAACACCAGGACATTCATCATCTAAATTTTTCATGATAAATAAAACAATATCTTCTAAATGAATGAATGGATTTTGACCTAACTTAGAGCCTCCACTACCAGATTGACTAGTTGGTCCCCCATTTCTTCCTCCACCATTACTATTCATACTTATCCCACGTGATGACGATTTATTTGCTTCACTTTGAACAAATAAGGCAACATTTCCAATCAATCCAGCCATTTCAGCTGCCTTCATCCGGACTTCTGGAAAACGATCTTCTCCAGCTTTTTTTAAAACCTTAATTGCTTCTAATAATGCTTTTTCTTCCATCGCACTATGAAATAAGAATGTTTTATAATTTTTTTCTGGAGCTACCGAGGTACGGCAAGCATACAGTAACGAGCACCCTAATTCAATACTGTATAATCGATGTGTTGGATCGTTAGACCCTGCAGAACGTATACCAGAAAGACAAATCGAGAATATTTCAAGTGCCCATGGTGATAGTTTTTTGGTCAAGCTAGGAGTTTTGAAGAGGGAGGAAATAACCTGAAGAGCACCAAGACGTGCCCCTATGACATTTTTTTGATTTCATTATGTTTGATGCGATCAAAGAATATGTAATTCATTAGAATACACAAAAGGTTTACTGTGAGAATTGATAACATCAATTGTACAGTTGGATATCAATTTAAAAGATTATAATTTTTGACTTACCACCAGATGCTTTGACACTTTTCGGGTTGAAACTAGCTATAGTCATCATTTTCCTAGTAAATTCATATATATCAATTCGTGATCGACCTTTCCCTAAATCACCCATGATGAGGCAATAAGTAACACATTGAACCCAAATATTCCGAATCGCTGTGGAAAGTAGTGGAGGATTTAGGGTTGGAGGAAATGGAGAAGATAACGAATTAGATGATGAACTAGAATGTAGAGACTTAGATGAAGGTGCTCCATGATGACTATGGTTAGAACGAGAAAGAGCTGTTCCTGAGCTTGTTCTACGAATGGAGCCTAGATTCAACCCAGTGACGGACCCACTATTGCTATTTGTACCTGCACTACCCAAAGCAGACATATTGGATGAAGTGAAACTCAACAGTTTAAGTAGCACAGCCAATATGGAGGGAGCAGCACGCAATGGATCCTCTATGAAACTCTTTTTCTTTTCATTCTTATCCTTTAACCTATCTTTATTATAATCTTCAAGGTTTTTCTGATATTGATCATGTTCTAATTGGAGTTGGTGTAGTAAGGCTTTGAGCTTTAAAAAAAGTTCCATGGTTGAAATTGGATACGTAGAAAAGGATGAATGCATGCCAGAAGGAGGAGTTGTACATTTCAGTGCACTTGACGATGGTGCATTTGTGAGTCCAATTAAGGTAATGGCAGCACCCAATTCAGCTCCAGCTTCTTCAACAGATGATGGAAGTGACATTTTTACTCAGAACCCAACTGCTGTATCCAATGAATCAGAAAAAAAAATAAGGATTGCTGGGAAAGAATCGACAGGAAATTACTAAAGTCAGGAGTTTCTTCGTGCTTTGTTATGTCAGCGGTATGGTCGAATTGTGGTTGTAGTTTCAGGAAATATTTTTCGTATGTCTTTTCTAAATTTTCAGCAGTCTTTAGCCTCGCTATGTATAGTGCCACAACAAAATAGGTCGTTCATCTAAAACAAGAATAACAATTATGTTTCAGTGTGTAACACAAAATGTCCCCTGTTCATAGTCATATCCAAAAAAAATAATTTTCATATGAAATAAAGAGTAAGTAGGATCTAGATATAGGGTTTGCTTCGTAAGAGTATACTAGTATGACAAATAAATAGAGTAGATCACAATAATCTCACCCTCGCAAGACCCCGTGACTACTTTTATGCTTAGATTAAAAAAAAAGCTTGTCACTTCACATTTTTGCATCTTTGAATTGCTTCGATTTACAAAAACTCACCATGCAAACGACACAACTCGTTGTTTACTATTTTTATAAATCCAAGGATTGAATGTGAAATTCGATGACGCTTGTGTGACAATATATCGATATTATCTTTTTAATATTTGATATTGAGAAAATTGTGATAATATTTATAGCTTATAATTTTAATAAACAGAAGATGAAACAACTAAATACCAAATTATAACAGTTTATCAGATTGCTCTGTGGTAAAGAACATCTTTCGCCACAAAATAACACAGCCCATTCTTTGATATTGAAATATCCTGTATTCCTGAATGGAAATATCCTCTTTGTCAGAAACGATTTAGTCATTTCGAGGATGGGGAAAGAGAGGGGGGGGCATATGGGCAATTGTGGAGCTAATAAATATAATGACGATAATTACAATAATGGATATTACGATAATGATTACGTCAATGATGACTATTACAATGAAGAAGATCCACAATCGGACCAGAATACTCATCCACTTCCACAAGATTCTGTGAGCAAAATGATGTGCGAAAGCTTGAAAAAGTTAATTGAGAAAACCCTTCGTTTGTTTGTTTAAGTGATGGTCTATTTTGAAAATGAACTGCACAACATGAATTTCCAATGTATAATATGAATAAGAATTCTTTTATTTTTTCGTAACTAAGACATTTGTTATTTTACCAAAATTAAAATAACTCTCCTAAATTAGTTGAGGTGCAACATAAGTAACGATAAGGTCTCATATAATTATGGTGCTTTTTATTTTCCTAAAACTTTGTTTTGATATGGGAACGCTCGTGTCCATTTCAAAAAAGCATAATTCTGGTTTCTTATCCTTCATTCCCCAAACAAATGGGTTTATAAAACATGTAGCCATCTTAATTGTATATTCATTCTACGAGGTACTCTCACACGGCTATTTGCCAGAGAGAAACTTATTGTATTCGTAAGTGTATGAGTTCATGAATTATGAGTAATTGATGATGTCGTTTAGGGTTTTTGAAACTAGGAATATAACGTTCTAGAACTTTTTTTGATGACCTGAAAAATGGTGCGTGTTGGCATGTTATAGATTCTGTAGATGAATCGTTAATTAACTTTATCATTAATTCTCTATACTGAATTACAACACGGAAAAAAGAAAATAGTTTGTTTGCTCTTTGCTCTTTTTCACTAGTTTTTCGATTGTACTCTTTCTAAAAACTGAAGTAGCAAAGGGTTTACAAGATGAGGGGCTTCATCATGAGGGCAATGTCCCACGCCCTCTAATGCTACAACCTTTTCAACAATTCTATCCTCTGTATTGGAATTAAAGTCTAAATTCATTAAACCTTCAACACGTGCTGCAGGTGTCCAAGGATCTTTTGTTCCATAACACACCCAAACAGGACATTTATGTTTAACACCTTCACTTTGCATGGATAATGAACGAAGTTCTGCCAATTGTTGTTCTGGAAGAGGACCTGCTGAATATGACAAGGTGTCAAAAACTACATCACTGGCACCCGTTGATAATAATGGAGTCAATAGGACATCAACCAATTCATCATCTACCTCTTTTTGTATAGCATAAGGTTCCATCAGTATTTGCTTGACTGTGCCTGGTTTTGCCAAAGCATCAAATAAACCTTGTCCTTTGTCACGTAATGTTTTTTGAATAGTTCGAATGACTGGCATAGCAAGGCCTGGGAGCGGAACTTCAGCCACATGCAATTCACGAAAGTTTGGACTTACAACAAAAACTCCGTTAAATAATTCAGGCGTATCTAACGTAGCTTGGAGTGAGGAAATGGTGCCAATTGAGTTGCACACTAATGTCGTCTTTTGTTGAGATCGATCTGTGTGTACAACTGCCTTTGTAAAATCAGAAATTTGTTCAGCCCATGTGTAAAAGTTGTAACAAGATTGTAGGGGATGGCGTAAATCTACATCTGCTGTGCGAGTATTTCCAGAAGCAGTACCAAGCTCAATCTCTTTGGCGATGGAAGTCATCGTTTTCTTTTTCATTTCCTTCGAAACTTCATTACCGAACGTATCATCGTCTAAAAAGCGAAAGTTTTCTCCGTTTAATTCTTTGGCTTCTTTTGAATCACGTGCGGGCTTCGAAGAATATCCAGATCCTAACAGATCCAGAGCATATACACGATATCCTTTTCCACCCAATTCCTGTATTGTTTTACGCCAATGATCGGAATTTACAAATAATCCGTGTACTAGTACTACTGAATCTGCATTGCTTTTCTCTGGATTTATAACCTGGTATCTAATTTTTTGATTCCTCCATTCAAATATTTGATTGGGCAGACCAGTTGCTGGGGAAGTCACTGGTGGAGCTGTGTGGAACGCAAAAGTAGAGCCAGCGACCAAAGCAATTACGGTCGAGAAGGCTTGAAGACCATTCTTGTAGGAAAAGTGCATCTTGTTTATAATGATATTCAAAAGCTCCTGCCCTATCTTGCTTTTGTCAGAGAAACCTATAGGATTTTACATTCTGGATCATAAACTCAAATGAATATTTTTGGGTAATAGAAACAACGTGGTAATGAATGACTAAGTGCCCAGGAGTTTACAGCGTAAGTGGACTGCAGTGAGAGTGCAAGAAATAAAATGTGACAAATATATCAAAAAGATAAATGACGTCAATCTTTCGAGGAGTGATTATTCATTACCTCGATTACAAATGTACTAGCAGCAACTTATGGTAACGTACTTAGCATAGATGTGAACATGTGAAAGCCAGAAGCAGATAATTAAAATATAGTGATAGGAGGTAATTTTACTAATCTACCTTTTGTATAAGAAATGCCTACAATATCTTAAACTCATTTCATTTCTACAGCAGCTAGTATTTATATAGGTGAGTTACGACTCAGGTAAGAAAAAAAAAATCACAATGCACATTATAAGAACAAAATCATGTTTTGTGTTACTACACATTATTTCGATCATGTAATCGAAAGTATCACTACATCATAGTTTTTGAGAGCGAACACTTTCCACAAAAATAAAGTTAATACAATACTATGCTAAGAAATGAATACTCTAATTTCACAATTATGAGTCAAAGAACTCTAAATACTTTAAGTTGTGAATAGGGCAGAACTAAATTTCCAAAAGAGACTGTTCCCAGCATATTCAAAATCGGCATCATAAAGACTGAAGAAGATTTACCTACCAAGATTTCGAAAACTGATCAATTTCCGTCATTCTCTCCTCAACTGGCTTGTCATGATTACTTGCGGTACAACAAATAGTTGATATGTGAAACTATCATCAGATAACAACATGAATAGAAAAAATAACTTAGTATAAGTGTATCACATTAAGAAGACTTAACCTGCATTATGCAACATACCTTCTTCTTACTCTCTTCGTCACTTTTCCCGCTTTTCTATCAGCATTGGACTGACATTGATACTCTTGATTATAATTTTGTTTCCAGTAATCACGAGGTATATCATCCACACTGTTTTCCTGATTTGATTGTGAAGGAATCTACTACGGTAAAAGCAGGAGCGGTAAAACATGTTATAGAAACAGCTATCAAATTTCATCATTATTATACTTATGATGTGTAACTTACTTTCTTAATCGCGTCTCTTAAAGCTTGGCCAATTTTTTCTAGTGCTCCTTTCTTGCTCAACTCTGACCATTCTTTCGTGTCTTTTTCCCATTTGAGAAACTTCCCATCTGAGCTCTTGATGTCATCATAAATGCTTTCACGGATACTATATTTAAGTGCTCTTGGGCAGCTACTGTATTCGTTTTTGTGTTTATCAATTATGGCCCTGAACTTCATATTTCCAACATAATATTGAACGTCATTACCTCTACCACATAGGACGTCATGGATATGAAGGTTTGAGCTTATGACTGGAAGCTGTGACATTGAATTTGATATATAAAACAATATGTTTTTGTGTGTTGTTCCTGTCAATCTTTTTCATTGGCAATCCAAATAATATCTCTAATGGATAGTTAAAGGGACCACAATTGTATCAATTTCAAGTTGAAAACGTGAGTACGTATAGAATCTTCGTGGCAGTAGCTGATCGAGTCATTTTGAAAGAGTTTTCATATAAGTAAAATCTTGATTGTGACAGTCGTTATCTTTTGTGAAATCGAAATTAGCAGTGTCTAATTATTTTGACATTGGAATATGTGATTGTGATATCATTGCAGTATTCTTGGATTCTTTTGAATAAGGAGTGGGAACAACTTTCTTCTATGTATGAAAGATGGGACCAAAAGACAAACTTTACATTTCTAATTAAATATGTATGGCTTAAAAAGGCAGTTTTTTCCTATCAAAGTATTTATATATCCCTAATATATTCTACATAAATTCAGAACGTTTTAAATGCAAATACTCTGACGAAATCATTCCCTATGTACGGTTTTTTGTTTGTTTTTTTCGGGATTCAATTTTTTTGAAAAGGGGGGGTTTATTTTTCTGTTTGAAATCGATCTTTATT
>Ga0209092_10003028_pt1 | contig 14963 bp, 6 predicted proteins | sample FraStrMetagenome_FD_187446 | JGI IMG/M metagenome (GOLD analysis project Ga0209092, IMG submission 187446) | Marine eukaryotic phytoplankton communities from Arctic Ocean - Fram Strait ARC3M Metagenome (SPAdes) (version 2) | ecosystem: Environmental > Aquatic > Marine > Oceanic | place: Fram...
AAATCGCAGGTGCTTCGAGAACGCAATTTCCTTCCTCATCAAGGCAAAACCCGTCACGACATTCACAGCCTTCTACACAAACCGTAATACACATTGTCGCATCATCGGTTGCGTTGCATTGGAGGGGGCATGCCGATCAATATATTATTTTTCTCCCTGATTATATTCTTTCATTTTTCGAAAGTAGACGAAAAGAGACTGTGAGAAGAAGTTGATTATAGAATATATTATTTTTCTCCCTGATTATATTCTTTCATCAAAAGTTTGTTCGAAATATTGCAAACATTATCACAAGAAAGGCTCGTGATAAAGTCTCACTATTGTTTTTGGTAAGAAAAATTTAATTATTTGTACGATTAAGAATGTTTTGTAGGTCCCTAAATAAAAATGCATCAAAATGATTTGTACGATTAAGAATGTTTTGTAGATCCCTAAATAAAAATGCATGAACACGTTTATACGACTAAATTATTAAAATTATATACAGAAGGAAGATCTAAGATTGGCAGTGTCAGCGTTTGAGAGTGATAAATACGAATCGAATCAATTAATTAATCGTTTGACTTCTGTAAGCATATTGAAAAACGCATATGCTATATACTTGATTGACAATCGACATGCAGCTGTACTAATTGGCATTCCAAATTAAGATCTCATGCGATTCTACAATCTTTATTTTGTTTCTCATCCAACAACCTCCCAAACATAATATACATTATCCCTACGAAAGTTTCACTCCGTCATGAATTCGTCTCGCAATCTCCAACTCCTCCCAGCCACAGCTGCAGTGGCAACAGCGCTCACGGCATGGGGTGTGTATACCTATCTCACATATGATCCACGATGGTGGTGGAAAAAGCGTCAAAACAGTTTAACCTTCAACGAGGTCTCACAACAACCCCAATGGGAACAGGAATTGATACATGGAAAAGTCGAACCTGGATGGGAACCAGTCTATGAAGAATTTTTACAAAACTTTCGTGCACGGGGAGACTTAGGTGCTGCCGTTTGTATTTATTATCAAGGGAAAAAGGTAGTAGATTTATGGGGTGGATATCAAGATCCAAAGAATCCAATTCCATGGAAAGAAGATACTATGGTGCCAATTTTTTCCACAAGTAAAGGAATATCTGCATTTGCTATCTGGATGTTGGAATCATGGGATAAAATACAACTAGATGAAAAAGTTTGTTCTTATTGGCCGGAATTTGCACAGAATGGAAAAGAAAATGTGACAGTGGCACAATTGATTGATCATAGTGTTGGACTTGCAGGGATTACTCCTCCTATTACATTGAAAATGCTGCAAGATCCAGATTCGAAACGAATTTTGAAAGATCATCTTGCCAAAGCAAAAATGGAATGGGCGAATGCTGGTGATTATAAGGGATACATGGCTGTTATATTGGGATTTTATGAAAGTATTTTAGTGCAAATATGTGATTCCTCCCAACGATCAATTGGACAATTCTTACAAGAAGAGGCATTTCAACCACTAGGAATCGAAAATGAAATTTACATAAGACTTCCTAAATCAGTCCCAGACAATCGTATCGCAAAACTTGATGCCATGGTCGGATTGGAAAACCTTTGGCCGACGGGAAGCTTTCCAGAAGACTTCTGGTCCAAATTATTGTTACGACCTAATTCTTACACTGGCCGAGCTTTTCGAAATCCTCAATTATCCTCATCACCGGGTTGTATGGACTATGATCGACGAGAAGTACAGGAACTCGAAATGCCAGCCTCTGGTGGTGTTGCCACAGCCCGTGCCATCGCCAAAATGTATAATGCTGCAGAGAGAGTCATTCAAAATAAGGACAATGACAATCCGTTGAAGTTAAGTCCAAAAGCACTTGATCGATGTCTTCAACCTGCTACACCAGGTAGAAAAAATGGATGGATAGATGAGGTTCTTGGAATTGAATGTTGTATGGGAGCAGGAGTACTTCTTGCAGCACCAAATGGATGTAGCAGTGGGCGATTTTTTTCAACTCCGAGTGGTTTTGGTACTCCCGGTGCTGGTGGGTCCTTTGGATATTGTGATCCCAAAGCTGAAGTATCATATGCCTATGTGATGAATCGATGCGGACAATGTGTTGATGATCCTAGAGAATTTGCTCTCAGATCCAAAATGTATGAAGTGGTTCAAAAGTTTCGAAAGACAAATGGGGAACCATTGTTAAATTTGGAAGAATTGAATGTTCCTCATTATTTAACTAAGGTATATATGGATGCCCATCCTGAGCTGGCCCCACTCTGATTCTAAATGCATTTGATGAATTGAATAATGGTGATAGATGAATGTAGAGCATTGATTTAGGAAATTGGCTTTTCCAGCGGTATGGTTCAAATCATCACAACATGATGAAAGCAAAGATCTTCGTTTTGTATGATTCAAAGAAAAGCATGGAATATCGAAGAACAATCTAATGTGTTGTTGTGAAATTGAAGCTGGATGTGGAAGGAGTGATATATGTACTTTCATGAAAACAATATACGATTCGTTTCGAAAACATGAAATGAAGAATTCTTAAATGCTTTTCGTGTTCAATGGCTACAAAGGATTATGAAAATGTATGATATCAGGTATGAATATCGATCATTTTGCGGAATTACTTTGCAGGTGAAAGCATGATAAATAAAAGATGAATTTATAATGGCGACGAACACTTGCTTCAAATGTGAGTTTATTTTTTGCTTTCGGAACATATACACAATGAGTAATGAATAATATGAGATTGAATATCGAAACAGAAGATGTAGTAGGAAATATTATTATATGGGTTTCATGTATTTGTTTATGGAAATATATTTTTTATTATTTTATTGATTGCTCTGATCACTGTCGTTCCTAAAGATTCTGTCTGATAAATTAAAAAGCTACGCTGTGATTCGTTTACTGAGCAATTTACAAGAGTATACAATGTATTCTGTTGATTTAAACTGAAAATGGACTGTATTGAACGGGACATTGATGGGTAAATCTTATCATGGAGCAATAAACTTGATTATATTCTTAGCGTTAATCTTTAAACGAATGAAAATAGAATCTCATTCATTTGAACTGTTATGTAGATTCAAATCTTACCTTTTTATGTCTGTCATTATTTTTCATTATTTTTGTCATTCCGTCGATATTCGTCAATTTCACAATTGACGTATTTTGACTGTCTCCAAAAAATTGATTTCTCCATCTTTTTATTGTGACCAAGGAAACAATTGTAATTAGCTCCAATGATTTGTTGAGACTCAAATGTCAAAAACAATTCCAAAGTTTCCTATCATTCTCGTAAAAAGTGTATTGAAAGTAATCAGGAAGATACCGTACGATCGTATTTTTTTGTCTCTTTTGTTCTGCTCACAATTTTTTCCTGTAATAATCATTCTTACATTACCCATCATCAGAGCAACAATGTCACTAGCAACAGCTACCACATCCAGCAACAACCCTGATACTCTTGATGTATTATTGAAAAAAGCCAAAGCCATCTGCACCGTTAATGGAGAGAGCTTGGATTTTATCAAATCTCGGAAAGGCCAGCAAGTGATTACCCATCGCAAATACATCTTGAAACCCAAAAGAAGGAAGATCAGTGGCCAAGGCACAATTTATAGCGGTGGCTCTATTGAAAATGAGCTTGCATTTGCTTCCCAGGATACCAAAGTAGATGTCAACACAATCATTGACCAATGGAAGTATACAGGAGATCCACTCAAGAAACAAATCATTGCCATCAACGATTTCATTAATATAAAGTTAAATGTCTTCGAGGATCTAGCACGGATTCAAAATGATTATGAAAGCTTGATTGAGGTATATTTGAGAGTACTAGTGGACCAACCTGAGTCCCGCGCAGCTGTAATTGTTGTACTTGAAAATGTGGAAATATTGCAGGTAGCAATAGGAGAAATACATGAGCAAATCATCGATAAACGCAATGATATTGAAGGTAATGAAGTAATAGAGAGTTTTGTAAGTTTATTTTCCAAGGGGATACAAAAGATATGGGATAGCGGGGTGAAATTTTCAATGAATTTGAGCGAAATCACTGAAGGGAAAGATACGGAAATAGCAGAGTTCAAGGATGTCACAAAAATCAGTTGTAAGCATACATTAACCACCACGGGTAGTATTTTATGGATTGAGCCATGTATCATTGATGATGCTCCATACTTGATAAGTAGTAGCGGAGGCAAGGACAAAAAGGTACAACTATGGAATATGAGAGATTTTAGCCATGCAGGAACATTCATAGGTAATGAGGTATACATATTTTCATTGGCATTTTTTAATCACAATGGCATTGACATGCTAGCTGGAGGAGGAATAGATGGAAAGATTCTATTGTGGGATGTTACAACAAAAAGCATTATGCACACTTTATCAGACCATACAAAACAGGTCTGTGGTTTACAGATATATGAGAATAAAGACAAGAGGATGTATTTGATAAGTGGAAGCGAGGATGGAAAGCTAATAGTATGGGATCTTTGTACTTTCAGTGCAGCCAAAACAGTGGAATGCGAAATGGGAGAAATAAATACTATTAACCTATTTTCCAAAAATGATCAGGATTACATAGCTGTAGGTACGGATGAAGGTGTTGGAATATGGTGTCTGAATAACTATACTAAAGTAGTCGAGCTTGATGCAAGTCATGAGTATTGTTTACTAGCACTTACATATTACGAGGGTATCTTGATGCTTGCTGGAGGTGCTGGCAACGGACAAGTAACAATTTGGAATTTGGACGACTATCAACCAATGGAAACATATACTCATCATAAAGGAACCATTTGGGGATTGGAATGGATTACATCCAATGAAAATATTTGTCTAGTGAGTGGAGCTTCAGATGGATATATGAAAGTATGGGATATGGAAGGTAAGGCTATTATATCCACGACCAATATTGAGAGTGGCATGAATTCTGTTCATGCTATGGAAAGAAATGGTATCGGATGTATATTGACTGGAGACGATCGAGGGAACATTAAAGTTTGGGAAGAGAGTCTATCGTCAAGCCTTAGAAACTAAGAAAGCAATCCCTTATTTTCAAGTCTCTGCTTTTATGTGCTCAGGTACCGCATTCAAATAGATGCATTCTTTCAAACCTGATGATGGCATTCAGCCGACCTCTTTCTATGTACCTTTGAATATATCCACATACAAGCTTAATCATGAGGTATTGTTAAACTAAATGGATATCAAAATCCTTTCATCGAAGCGATGTCCCAATCTTTTCTATGAGTAGAGGCAATTTGGAGTCATTTCACCTCGATGATCTATTGTAGTCAATTATTGAATCGACTTTTATAGTAGCGTGGAAGACCTTCATACTTTGTCTGCGTCCCTCATATTGATAAGAAAGTCCACATGGTCTTAACGCTTTGAAGTTTTGCAATCTTTATCAGAGACCCATTCGTAACAAGATTTGATCGTGGAACAGTTCATTTCCTACACCGAAATCGATCTTATCTAATGACGTTCCGTAAAAGAAATTGCAACAGCAGTATACCAAAGGTGCTTCAATGCTTGAAAGATAAAATAAAACATCCAAGAAACTATACCAAATCTTAAAGTTGTTTAAAAAATCGAGAATTTCATTTGTGAATTCAATACATATTTCACATCATCGATAGGTTTGTAAGATTCATTCTGTACAATGGTCACGGATTTGACTGTTCTCCTCGTGAGGAATTAACAACTGTAAAAAAAAAGATAAAACTCTTGCATGCATCATATGAAAACGAATTTGACCACTGCCTTTGATGATTCAGTCGACAAAACGCTTAAATTTCCATGACCTTGAAAATCGATATTATGTTCATGTATCAAATAATAGCAAATACTTAAAAACAGTTCGGATATGAATTAAGATATACATTTCAAAAAGGAACGAAAATAAATTAATACAGATTTATTATGGAAAAGGTTTGCAAGTGCTCTTGAAAATTAGTTCGAATCATATAAACAAATAAGTAGATAGCTGCAAGTACCTATGATCCTACGTCAATTGCCATCATTATATCCAAAAGTATTCACGAATCTTACAATCATGGGTTCGAAGAAGTCCTGCGTAACCTAGTGCATGGGGGTCCTTCCTCTATGCCTACATCGGGACATTGTGATCTATCACGTTTCCTTTTGGAGCTATTATTGGGTGTACTTAGGTTCCTCATGATCGGGGGGACATTATTTTTTACTATATTATTACAGTCACTGACACTTGAAATTTCGTTACTTTGTTGCTTTGTCTTGGTTTTGAATGGAGATTGATATGAAGGTGATACAAGAATTGAATTTTGTTTGCTGGAGTTCTTTTTGGAACTCCTTGTTTTGAGATGTTTAGAGGGGATGATATTATTATGGTTGGAAAGTTTTCTAATGGATTTTCTTCTTGAGGACGAAACTGGCCGGTGAGATTCCTTCTTTGTTTCTTTCCTGGGCAGAGGCTTGACGGGACATTTAGTATTTGGTATGACAGTGGAATAATTTTCACTGGCCTCCTTGGATTTTGCATCCGGAGATGCTTGTGGAACTGGGGGAGTCGGACTTTGTGTGAGGTATCTCAAGTCATTTAATCTTGAGGTAAGATCATCGACAGCTTGGGTAGGTGTAATTGTATGTTCTTTACGAGAGATATTGATCGCGTCAGAGACGGTCAAGATCCTTTTGGCATCCTCAAAACCAACACCATGGTCCTTCATGAAATTAATAATCTGGAGTAATTCATTGAAGAGAAAGAGAGAAAGAATGTGCATAAGAGTGATGCTGAAGAAAGTAGAATACAAAAACAGTTATGACGTCACGGACCACCGCGGGAAACATATGACCAGATATTGGGGTTTCTACATGCGGGCATGGAATGGGGCTATCAATGGAAATGGTGATGCGCCGGCACCACCGTTTGGATCATAGAACGAGAAGTTCCTTTCAAACTACAACAAGCGGCGAGTATGTGCTTACCTTGGAGTCTGAAGGAGGGTCATTCACGCCTCTGATACACTGCAAAAGAAAGGATGTCGCTCTTTGCCTGCTATAGCCCCTATTGGACATTAAGGCGTTCACAGTGGAAGCAACAGTCATAGAGAAAGAAGACTTTGATGCGAGATTTTCTACTGTCCCATGAGATCTTCGTTCATTCTCTTTTTCATCATTCGATGCTGGTGCTATAGAGGGAGTAAAAGTGGGGTGCTCAGAACTCATATCTATTGCGGCTATGACTCTCATTTTTGAATGTAGATGAAGGAAAAGTAGATCGTAAAAGACTGAGAGACTGCGTTCAATTCGTCAAAGATAAGGATTGACTTGACGGATACAAAAGAGTTTGGGTTTCAATGCGTTGGCCTGTGTATTCGACTCAAATTTTCTGGGCGTATGAGTGACAGAAATGCGAATTCCGTACTCCATAAAATTATCAATGGTTCAGTCGGCGCAAGACTCTGTTATGATAAAATGCCCTAAGTAGAATACTCCGGAATTAAAACATAATGTCCAAAGTCGAGAATTCTCATTTAGGGCAAGCCACGCATTTCGTTGATTAACGAAACGGTAATTAGTGTCATATGCATTTAAATAAAAAATTAAAAGGAGAATTTTTATTAAGTGTCATCAAACGTGCCATGCTTATTCGTAAAACTTTTCGTACATAATAGATTTCTGTCTTTTACGTAATCATGTTTTCTTTCAAACTCTAACTGAAATTACACAAGCTATTGAATTAAGCAGTTTATTATGATGTACACTATGTTCTACGGACTCTCCTTTCTGTACATTTACTTGAGGAACTCGGGGATTTTTTATTCTTCACAAAGGTTTACGTCGTCATTCAAACAGTTTCAAAGCAGTTCGGGTTTTTTAGATCTTGGCTGACTAATGTTTACAAGTGAATTCTGTGTAAGTACGAATAATATTAGTAAAACTGTTATGTGTGTTGCTGAATATCATATAATGTGCCTAAGCAACCACAATTAACATATTGCACAATACCGTATTTTTTCTTATTTTAATTCAGGAATGATTTATACGGGCTTTAATTACGCAACTTGCTTCTAATCGAAATTAGACTTAGAAAGTGAAAATAAATAAAAAAGAATGTACTGAATGAATGATTTATTTAGGTCCTTTATGTTATTATTCTTCCTGTTCTTAGATTTCGGTCTCCATATCATTCATAGAAATTCATATGGATGAGCCCAGCTAATCCTCCAAATTAAAATATATGAGTCATTTCATCAATGAAGTTTCTGTATTGAAAGTATGAATAATATACCGAAATACCAACTTTTCAATTAATAATTAGTTCACCCAAATCAGAAAAATTACAAAAACTGCTTGCAAATAATAAATTGCTATTATTGTAGTTTTCGACATTTGACACTTTGCGGTGCAGACGTGACAGCAACTATCCGAAAGTTGAATTTAATTGAGGCTCAAAGTAGTTTTATAATTTTCAAAGTGATGACAATTGTCTAAGCGTTGGATTTTATTATTAAAAAATACAATTTCGTTTGCAAAGAAACGTGTTAAATTTATGAACAACCAACCTCAGACAATAGTCATGAATCGCGAAGAAAGGAATTTGAAACTAGTAACAGGCGGAACCAAAAAGTTGCTTTATTGAACATGTATCTTCTATTGTTAGTTTATAGTAGCAGTATGATTATGAGGTAAACTTAGCAGTAATGAATACTAGTAATTACTTCTTCAGCACCAGACATGAGGAAATGAATGCAAAAGTAACGCATTATTTCGTAATAACGATTTCTTTGAGCATGTGTCACCTTTCAATTGCATTTGTCCATACTTAGAGTGGTTTCCCAATCATAACATTCATATATTCTACGAAATTTTACACATTTCCAACAAAGATGCATTCAAAAGTGTGGATTAAAAATCATGGATCCTAATCATATGATAAAATGAAGATATTTTTGCAGAACTAAGAATATTCATTTCTGTCGCGAAACCACTCTGATTTTCAAAGTAATAATTTTCTTGCTTATAGTTACATTTCAAACATTAATTGCATACAAAGTTTCCGCCTAAATCCTTCATGGAAATGCTCTTCAACCCAAATTGATCTCTTTCATCCTAAAAATGTGTGAAGAACCTTTGTGAGAAGTTTTTTTGCGCGTCTGTAATAAGGATGGTTCTCATCATAGCCTCCAAATTCCAAGACTGATATCGCTTCCAAGCAAAAGGTCTTTGCTTCATCCAATTCGTTTAATTTTAGGTGAGCCTGTGCAATGCTCAAAAGAACTTTAACTGTATCAAAGTGTTTTTCACCTAATTTGGTATTCATTAATTCATACACATTAGCAAATTCCTCGATCGCACTATGATATCGAAATTGTTTTGTCAAAATAAGCCCTATCTTGTAGCGACAAGTAAGAATTTCTTTCTCATCCTCTGATGTAGACACTTCTTTCATCTTACTCATTAAATTCCTATATGATTCAAGTGCTCTGTCATAATTCTTAATAGTCATGTAGATACTACCTAATGCGTCGAGGACAGTTATTGCCTTGGATACGTCGTCCGTTGGAGCAACTAGGTCGAACGCACTCTTATAGTATTCACTTGCGGAGTCAAAGTGTCCTAATTTGTAACAAGCTGATCCCAAATTACAGAGAGTTCCATATAAATCCATGGAATTATCCCCAAATATCTCGGTCTTCAGCCCCAAAGCCTCACGATAGTAATCAATTGCATCGTTTAATTGTCCTTCATCACACATTATGTTTCCAAGGTTATTAAGGCCATTTGCTTTCATTGTTTTATTTTCTCTATTATTGCAACCTTTTTCCACTTTCTCATTCACCGAATTGAGAAAATTCTTTAAAAATTTCTTTGATTTTGTTACATCTCCTCTGTTCAAGTACAGATTACCTAAATTATAATAAGTGAAAGAAGGCAGAGCAATTTTCTTTTCTTCGCTTTCTTTTAATGCTAAAGAATAATATTCTATTGCTTTTTCTTCGTCATGAATTTTGTTGTACACGTTTCCGATATTATTGTATGCCATCATTACAATGTCATTGTTCTCGCCCTCCCGGAGATAAAGAATCGATGTGTGGAAGAATTTTAATGCTTCCTCATATTTTTCACTCTTTGCCAATTGGGTTCCAATATTATTGTAAATCAAATGATTTTCTATGGATGAAGGGTCGTCGCGTAAAGCCTTGGAGTAGTATTCAAGTGACTTCTTTGTTTCGTCTATTCCAGCGTAGCAATATGCCATTCTTACAAAAACTTTCTCATTTACAGCATTTTGTTGCTCCGTCTTAATGTTTTTACTCTCGCTGATTGCCATTTCAAAATACTTGATTGCACTTTTGAAGTCCCCCTTTGTTGCCAATAGCTCTCCCATGTTACGGCAAGTATTAAAAATCAAAACCGGGTCTTTTATTGGCCAACTTTGCAAGTGATCTAAGAGCTTAGTATGTATATCAAATGCCTTTTCTAGATTTCCCTTTTCTGAACTTAACTTTGCTAGTTGGTGAGATGTCACAAAATACTCTTTTCCCATTGATTTAAGTACGTTGGGTTTGATTTTCTCAAAGTCTTGAAGAAGATTACTGTAGGTTTGTAAAGCCTTATCCTTTTTGCCTCCCTTTTGGTTTGCAAGACATAAAGCTAGCTTTGACATGAGAACAGTCTTGTCAAGAGGGTCAAAGATTTTTTCTTTTATTGCAATAGCTTTTTCAAAATGTTTCTCAGCTTCGCCGTAATTATTGGTAAAGTAATCAATTGAACCGAGCTTGTGGTTTGTATGTGCTATAGCAGCTACTTCTATTTTTGTCAAGGTATCTCGATTGATTCCATTAGATGATAAAACCTTAAGTGATTCCAAGTACGACTTTTTGGCCACATCATAATTTTCGTTGGTAAAATATGCTTCACCTATTTTGTCTAGGCATCTTGCTTCCTTCACATAATCAGCAGAAACCTTCGCTCTATTCCAAAGATGTAAACGCGAAATGTGCAAAAGCTTTTCGAAATGGAGCAGGGCTGACTTGCCGTCATTTTCAACAAGAGCGTGATCACCGACAGCTTCATGCGCATTGGCTATGCTTAATAAAATTTGACGATTGAAACGCTCTTTTTCCTTAGGTACATGTTTCAAAGCCATTTCGTATAGATCGAGTGCAGCTTGAGATCTCCCGATGAGAAGATGAATATCTGCTATTTTGACAAGGATTCGTTGCACAATTTCGTGTTCATGATTTTTTATTTTTAATAAAAAGCGCAATGCCTGGGTGTAACAATGTGATGAGTCTGTATATTCTTGCTTCTCCTTCAATTTATCTCCATTTTTTTCGAAAAAGTCCAATGCACTTTCGTAAGCCTTAAGCATATTTCCTGTTTCATCCGCCATCCATGAAACAGTTCCAAGTTTCACGTGAATTCTAAGAATATGCTTGCTTGAAGGCTTGATCCCTTTCACAGTGAGAAGAGTAGATAAAGCTTTTTTGTAAAAAATAATTGCTTGCTCGAAATCACTTCCTTCGGTTCCTGTTTCTAAAAATTTGTCTCCCATTTTTTCCACCTTAAATATTGATGCATATTCGTCATTTGTCAAATGCCCTGTAGAATTGTAAATCATTACTTTTAAAAAATAAACATTCTTCACTCTCTTCGCCTCGAGATCGTCTGCAATAGAAGTATGCACACTAACGGCTTGCATAATTTCTCCATTTCGCATGTATGTATCAGCAAGTTTTACCTGAGCTCCAAGAACATACTCATGTTCAGCGTCGAGCAATCTGCGAAACAACATTATTGCACTTTGATAGTATTTAATGGTATTTCCTAGCTGACCAATTTCTCCTTCGAAATCACCTAGCCGTTCTACTTCTCTAAAAACTTCAACATGTTCTTTTTGAGTAAACGTCGCAGAGGGTTCAAAATTAACTCTCATCTTTTCAGAATTTCTTCTATTGTCGCCAACATTTTTTTCTAATGCAATCAAACTATCCGTTGCTCGTTTGCGCAAATCTAACATTACTTTCCTTTGTTCTGGATTTGAATACTTCCCGTTACTTTCAACAGCACGAAATACTCTCAAACACAATCTGTATTGAACTAAAGCTTCGATTTCTTGTCCAATTAACCTATACGCGTTACCAAGTTTCTCGCGTAGAACAGCAGCTTCAGGTGACATTTTCCCATTGATCCTTTCTCTTGCATCTAACGAACGTAAGAAATACACAATTGCCTTTTCGTTCACACCTCCTGCAGAGACACCCATCTGATACATATTTGTAGCCTCAATTTCGAGTTGCTGAGGGGAAAAAGAATCTAGTCGATCTGCTTCTCCAACTACCCCTGCTGGTTCTTCTTCTAGGTCTTCTTCGACAATATTTTCTTCCTCTTTGGACTTCGTTTGAAAAGGGTTCAGTTTTCGAAACTTCCTTTCCTTTTTATTTTTCCTTTTCCTCTTAACTTCTTGGTTTTTTTCTTCCGAATTTTCTTCTTCAATGATACCAAGAGGGCTTCCTCCCGCTCGAGAGGTAAAGCTTTCGTTAGAAATTTCGCTCATATGATTTATTTTTTCCCAATAAATTTGCTGATAAAGAAGGGAGAGAACTCTTGTTTTGGTTATTTCACAATCGTTGAATTAGTCCAGTTTCATCCACACGGGGTTTTAACCATCTGCAGCGCAATATCCACGTATTCGCTTGTTTTACCGTGGAGGGCCTATTTGAGATTTTTTAATTTCTATGTGACGGAATAATTTTGTAGCAAAATAAAGGTCAGATAAGCCTAACTTGAAAGATACTTTTGAATGTTCCACCTTCACGTGTGAACCATACTGATTTAGTCACGTCCGTGAAACAATAATAGCAAACGAAAAGCGTTAATACTGGAACGCATGACGCTTAAAAAATTAATTAAATCTAAATAAGCCAATCTTAAGATTTAAGTAAAGCTAATGTCGTCCTCAATTGTTTGAACTTGATTTCCGTTATACATTTGTGATTCTCATAATCATTACGTCGTGTAGTAGAGGACATTGCCAATTTAGCAGAAAAGTTTGAGGATTACTTCTAAATCAAAATTTGACTCGGAGCGTCAAAAGTATGCATCTAAATAATACTCACTTTTCCGTCAGAGGCACTATTGAAGGAATCTAATCCTTGTAGACAAAATACGGTACTATACCATGAAAACATTCATATTAATTTGCAAAAGGAATGTGCGATGTTCTGAGCGTATTCATTGACTTCTAAAATGGTTCATCTTTCATTGATTTTTGAATTTCCTTCATTTCGGTAGTTCTTCAAATGCTTGTTCGCTTATAGCGCAATCTAAAGCGCTACTTAAAGAATGAAGTAAAGCATCAGCTTCTTGTTTGCCAAAAACTAAGGGGGGTTTGATCTTAATGACGTTGTGATCAGGCTCATCCCGACTTATTATTATTCGATCATATCGCAAATAATCAACTACAAATTTACATAAATCTACAAATGGGGTAAAATCAGATTTCGTTCGTGAATGGACAAGTTCCACACCTAAGAAAAATCCTTGTCCTCTCACATCACCAATCCAATCAAATTTAGATTGAAGATCTCTCAAGTTTTTCAATAAGTACTGACCCATAACGTGGGAGTAACACTGAAGATTATCTTCAATGATGACATCTAAAGCAGCTTCTGCTATGTAGCATGCAACACTATTACCACCGTAAGTGTTGAAATATTCAATTCCGCTTGAAGCAAAACTTTCGGCTCCTTCACGGCGACATACTAAGCCTGCAGCTGGATATCCGTTACCCTTAAAATTTATTCACAAGATTTCAATACAATTGTTAGTGAAAACACTAAAAAATCAACATTATGTAAAAAGAGATTACCACCACATTAAAATAGCTTACCATAGGTTTTCCAAATGTCACAATATCTGGAACTACATTATTTTGAAATTGCCAAAAATGACTGCCAGAACGACCGAAACCAGTTTGTACTTCATCAGCGATACAAACTCCACCACCTTCCCTAACCACTCGGTAGCATTCCATCAAATATTTAGGGGGGAGCATCACTTGACCTCCACATCCAACTATGGATTCTTCGAAAAAAACTCCTATTCCTCCATTGGATTGTACTAACCCCAATACCTCAGCGGTATACTTTTGACCTGATTCAGTTGAAGCTCCTCTATATTTCCCACGAAAAGTATCTGGGAGAGTTTCAACAGAAAAGCAATTGAAACATATTATAAAATGGAAGTCAGAAATATTTTGTAATTCTAACAGAGAAGAATTGAATTATGGTTATGCCTTACCTTACCATCCACACTTTGATACCACTTATACGGGGATATATCCAGTAATGATTGCGTATGACCATGATATGCCGAATTTAAACAAATCACATCATTGGGTTTCCTCGCAGCACCTTTCACGTCTGCATGAGCTAGAGCGATCCTCAGAGCTAAATCATTGGCTTCAGATCCACTATTTACTAGATAAATAGTATTCAACTCGTTGGGAAAGGTAGATAGAAGTTTTTTTACCTAACGATCTTGAGTAGGATGAAGGAATCGTCCATTCGTCTGAATCTGCTTCAAAGCGTCTACACCTGCCTGAACAACACGTGGTTCTGAATGTCCAACACGAGCTACATTATTGCAACAATCCAAGTATCGGTTTCCATCCATATCAATTTGATAAAACCCTTCCCTTGCTTTATTCATTTTCATGATTGAAGTATTGTTTGCTCTTTCACTAGTCTTACCATCATGATTGCTGGTGTTTGAGTGACTATATAGAAATGATCCTTTCAGATGTTTTCTATGTTTCTGTAAAGTTGGCTTCGAATTCATTTCTGCTTTTTTGTGCTTTTTCTTGTTAAAAATAGTAATTACACTCGAGAGAAGTATTCCACAAAAAAAGCATCAACAGAATCCGTCCACCAGCTCGGCCCAAGCATATGGAATAGAAAAGCCAAAA
>Ga0209092_10003030_pt1 | contig 14957 bp, 10 predicted proteins | sample FraStrMetagenome_FD_187446 | JGI IMG/M metagenome (GOLD analysis project Ga0209092, IMG submission 187446) | Marine eukaryotic phytoplankton communities from Arctic Ocean - Fram Strait ARC3M Metagenome (SPAdes) (version 2) | ecosystem: Environmental > Aquatic > Marine > Oceanic | place: Fram...
TACGAGCTTAGATTATGACAATGTATTGCTGGTTTGAATATGATGCACATGTTATTACACGTGGAATCTGTGTGTGATGCATATGCTGTTACACGTGGAAGAATATGGTGAATAATAATGGGCAATCAAAATAATGAATATCAGAAAGGAACCTGCAATTATTGTGGCAAGTATAGTCACAGAGAAAGCAAATGCAGAAATAAGAATAGAGATGAAGAGAATGCAAACGTAGCATGTGAAGATTACGAAATCGTTTTCTAAAAATGTGTAAGAAATTTGCCGACACGAGTCGAAGGATGTGTAAGAAATTTGCCGACACGAGTCGAAGAGTGTGGAAGTAATTTTCCGACATGAGTCGAAGAGGTATCCGATGCATTCGAAGAAGTATAAAAAATGAAAGTTTGATAGAAGATAATTTGCCGACATGAGTCGAAGAGGTGTCCGATGTATTCGAAGAAGTTTAAAAGATAAAAGTTTGAAAGATAAAATTGAAAATTTTGAAAGATATAAGTTTGAAAGATATAAGTTTGAAAGTGAAAAAGTTTGAAAGTGAAAAGTTTGAAAGTTAAAAGTTTGAAGTCAAAGTTAAAAGTTAAAAGTTTGAAGGAGGATCATGTAAGCTGAATCAGGAAGGGTGTTAAGAGGATGATGATTCAACTAACTTGATGATTGTGGAGTATAGATGACAAATGTATAAATGACTATGACGATAATAATAGGGGGTGCAGGTGTTAGTCATCACGAACCGCAGGTCATCAATACATTTAGTCTTAATAAATTAAACTGACAATACAAAAGAAATACTAATTGCAATAGTTTTAGTCTAAATCACATAGGCTTTCCAACATGAATCCACCATCGATTCGAGCTCCAACAAAATACACTTCCTGGATTCGTTTCATCGTGTCGTAGTATTCTTTTCTTTTTCGTCTAAGAGCTTAATTTCCCACTCAGACGTTGCCACTTGCCACGATCACAAAGTTGCTTCGCATTGCCTGATCCTCGATAAGCTTGTTTGGCGCCATACAACCCGCGTTCGTGCGCTTCCGTCTTCCTGCAGTCTTACCATCTGTTCCCAGGAGGATCCAAGTAATCGGTATATGCATCTTCTACCGGGAGTTCTTCGTCTACCCCATCGTTCGCTGCATTTTTTATTACGGTACATTGTACTCTTATACTCGAAGGAACAGTTATTAAATACTTCGAAATATCGCACATAATTTAGAGCTCGTCCTCTTGTGTGAAATTTGAATCGGTAAGCTAAACTTCGCATTCCAGGGCTGAGATATTTAGCGCCGTTCTTTTCTTTTCATGATATCATCGACTCCCCCTAAACCAAATCCGGGAGGTTTGCCACCTCTCAAAGTCAAAGTCGTTAGGTTGACAAATAAGAATAAATCTTGACACAAATAAATTTTAAATATCCTCTACACATTTTCTAATTGAAGGGAGGGTGAAGTTTGGATTCCCCATATTCAAACCTAAAATAGGTATAATAATTAGTCTTTGAGAAAAGTTGACACAAAATTCGACCACTTACGGCCTTACTTTCCCTTCTTACAAGTCGTGCTTACTCTTTAAAAACCTATACAAAAATTACGCAGTTATCTCAAAATGAGTAAAGATGAAAGTTCAGGTCTACGTGTTGGGTTCGTTGGCGCCGGTGTTATGGCGAGCGCTCTGATGGATGGTCTCATCGCAGGAGAAGTATGCTCTGCAAAGGACGTGATGTGCTGTGACGTCAACGAGAAGGCACTCAAAGTTGCGAGCGCGAAGGGTTATTTAACATTTCGATCTACGAAAGAATTACTGGAATCTGATAATGCAAAAGAATTGGATGTGCTTATTTTGGCTGTTAAACCCAATATTATTAGCCTCGTTTGCCAGGATCTTGTTTCTGCTGCTTGTTCTTCTAAAGATTTTCTCATTATAAGCATCGCTGCCGGAGTAACGTTAGAGGCCATAGAAGGAATATTACCTGAGAGTAAGGTCGTTCGAGTTATGCCAAATACCCCATGCTTGGTAGGAATTTCTGCTGCTGGATTTGCGCTTGGTCAGAACTGCACTGATCAAGATGCAGAGACGGTAAGTGCGGTATTTGGTGCAGTTGGGTTGGCACTTCGTGTGCAAGAAAAGCTTCTTGACGCTGTAACAGGTTTGAGTGGATCTGGACCGGCGTATGTCTTCCAATTTATTGAAGCGCTATCCGATGGTGGTGTTCGAGCGGGTTTACCACGTGACGTTGCCACCAAATTGGCTGCGCAAACTGTGAAGGGTGCTGCTGAGATGGTTCTTGCGACAGGAAAGCATCCAGGACAGCTAAAGGATGGTGTGACGTCGCCTGGAGGCACAACTATCGCAGGTGTAGAGGCATTAGAAAAAGGTGCTCTTCGTGCGACAGTGATATCGGCTGTCACAGCTGCTTCCAAGAGATCTATGCAACTCGGCGGAAAGAGCGACGAATACATTTCAAACAAGCATGGCCTGTAGGTCATGATAACACGAACAATGAGCTAGACTATTTACAACAAGTAACTATTCCGTTCGATCATGACTTATGCGCTCAATCTGGTTCATGCGTAATCACACGTAGTTAGAAATCGATGCAATTTTACACTATGTGATCTCTGCACAATTACTGTCATGTTTCAGATAAACCCATGACCATCTTTTCAGCCACGTGTTTTAAGTACTAAGTTTCAGACTTTCCGTACATAACAAAGTTCGAGGCTCTCACTATATACTATTCTATAGAGAAAATGATACTATGTATCTATAGTCGATCAACGAAATTGTGTTTGCTATTCATTCATGTACCACCACGACTAAACCAGACCAACTTAAAATAAAATACCGGTAAGTGTCGAAAGCCTGATTTCGAAGGCATTAACTCAAGATAAAAGCGTAAGAGGCCTATAAAAATGTTCTAATGTATGACACGTACAGGCATATAAACAAAAACACAAATAGCTCATATATGAATTTTAGTGGCATCGTTGCATCAAAGTAGATAGTAAAAATTAAGAAAAGGCAATGTCTTCCCAAAACCCATACCGAGAAGTACTAGAGAATATATCTAATTTGTCGCGCCTGGAAACGTTTAAGCGAGGCAGTAGAAATTTCAAAACAAAAAGGCAAGGAAAGAAACTTTATCTGAAAAGAATCTTAATGGCTCTTCCTATAAGCCTTTGTGTTATGTATGTTTTCCTACTTTGTCATTATTTCCTTTTCCAATTTTCCGAGGAGAGAGGAGGTTCAAATGTCATAAGTGAACTTTGGAACAAAGAAGAAAATGAACGAAAATCAGGAGAAACATATATGTTCAATGAAACAGGTAATGAGATAGAAGTAAAACGATCATTTACTTTTAAAGTCGCTGATAAATCCAACTACGATGATGAAAATAGCAAAAATCCGGTCAGTCCAATCAATACTGAGCCCTTAACCAACCGAGAAAAATGGCACAAAAGAAGCATCGAAAAGGTAAAGAATGCTAGAAGAGAGCTCTTGCAAAAGTACGCCAACGAAACCCAACCAAACTTAAACAAGACTGTTGAAACTGATCTTCATTCACATTATATCAACGTTTCGGGTGGTTCATGCAACCAACAAGATGCATTCGAATCCATTCCGATCAACGGTTGGATCCCGCCGGAAAGTGAATCAACTGATAAAAAGGAGAAATGGATTAAATTACTCGATTCTACAATGACGAAGATAAGATCTTCGCGACTCGGGGGTAACGCCATTCGAGAGTTTGTACGAGACGAAGCGCTAAAGTTACGAAGTTTGAGACATGCCCTGTTTTGTAGAAAGCCTGGGGTTAGAGGCGGCCTTTAACGGTTCTCGTCACGACGCTTCTTGTTCAGCTCCCTGATTAATTGACGACGCACAAATTATAAAGCATATTGCTGAAATAAGATATCCAAATCCAACAAAGCTAGACAACAGCGACGATAATATAGAACTTGAATCGCTCCCTCCAACCCCACTCATCGATCCGTAAATAGATCCAAGAGCGCTTGGTGCTATGTTCGCAAAAGCACCAGTTAAAGTAAAGAGTCCTTGGGCTGTTCCGCCTTTGTTTCCAACTGATGATTGGAGAGTAGCTATGACTGGACCAAACCAACATTCTGCTACCAAGTACTCTATGGCGAGGCAAATCATTGAAGCGTTGAATGTCTCGGCATTTACACAATAATACCATGCAGGAATTGATAAAAGTGTACCAACAATAGGAACAAGTAGTCTTCCAACATTCTGTGAAAATCCTTTGTCAGCGGCTTTTGATGCTATCCAGTCACTTGCTGCGCCCCCGATAATTCCACTTATGGCCCCACAAACGCCAACGATAACTGCGTTAATAATTGCATAAGATGAAGCATCGTTGGGGAACGCGAGTTTAAAGTAAGACGCTCCCCATACTCCGATGCTCAATCCGCTACAAAACCTGAAAAATGAAGCTACGTAGAGCCACTGTACACTTGTGGAAGATAATACCGTTGACGCACTTTCAACGAAGGAATCATCTGACTTGGTGACTTCAGGTGAATCATCATTATTTTTCGCATATCCATCATTAGACGGATCATTCGGCAATGAATAGCTAGTAAGGCCGGCTACACTTACACCATAAGCAGCAATTAGAAACATCGTTTCACGCCAACCGAAGTTAAGATCCAATAGAATTGTAAGTGAAGCAAGAGCGCCACCAAAATACACTCCACTGCCATAAATGGAAGATGCTAGTCCAGCATTGGATTTTGGAAAAAGATCACGAATCAATGTGTATGCAGCAGGAGTTGTAAATCCCATACCAAGACCCATCAAAATTCTTAAACTTGTTACCTCCTCATATGAAGACGCCAGACCAGTCCCGAGCGTGGCTGCTGTCCAAGCGAGACATGAGCCGATCGTTAGAACTTTTCTATCGTATCTATCTGCGAGATTTCCAGCTATCAAACTTGTAACAGCAAAGAGTGTAGTGAATGCGATACTTGCTAAAAGGCCATACTACATCTCCTATTTTTAGAGGTGTACATTGAATAATTACTATAAAAAATAACGACTTTACCTGCGCTTGAGAAAATCCAATATCTACATTCATAGCAGTATTTGGAATAGCATCATCAGAAAAATTGACTAAATAATATAGACTGCTCCGACTCCATTGGTTCGAAATGTAAACGAGAAGCAGTGGGAGTAACACTTTCAAAAACAACGATGTATTAACTTCAGGTTCTGAATCTTCATTATCTGTACTTAACGTATATAACTTCCAGTTATCCAGTGGCAAATAAACCCTCTGAGCAAACTTGCTTTTATCTCTATTAACTTTATCAATGATCTTGGGATTCAACGATTGAGAAAATGGCGATAAACGCGTATGTTGAGTAATAAATCCATGCACCGGTACATATAGAAGCAGAAACCCAACACTGATCGAAAGCTTCTTTGCATCCAAGAATTTCCCAGTCCTCATCTAGACAACTTATTTCTATATCCGTTACCAGGAGTTATTGTGCACTATCTCTCAAGGAATAGAGGCTGAAGATCCTGTTCAGGAAAGATAATGTGAGCGCAACCTTCTTTTGTCTCGTGCGTGTTTTAACCGCAGTCTCCAAATATGAAACTTCGCACTAAGATCGGGTTGCTGAATAAAATTGTGAGACTGCACGCTATTCTCTACTGTATCAATAAAATGTATCATGACGGCAGATAACGAAACGTTACGCTCCGATAGCTTTAACTCCAAACGGGTTACGGTAAGAATTCATCAACTAGACAAAAAGTTTGGAGACACCAACCATGAGTGTTATTGAAGTGATTGAATAATAACCTTGTACGACCACTTCCACGATCAACCTGAGAGACAATATACAACTATGCAAAATTCTCTTGTGAAAACTTATGTTGAAAACTTTAGTGTACATTAAATCAAGTTAAGTCGTTACTCAAAGTGAGCTTGTCTCCCTCGCATAAGCGAACGAGATTCTAAATCAAGTTAAGTCGTTACTCAAAGTGAGCTTGTCTCACTCGCATAAGCGAACGAGATAAAGAACCAGGTAGTAAATCCTTACGTGTTATGATTCCCACAACTTGATTGTTGTGATTGACGACACACAGATGTCTGAGACCCAACGTCCTAAAAAGTCTATAAGTTCGTTGAATTGATGCCGTTTCATTGATTGTATATGGAGCTGTGTTCCCGTAGGGTCGCAAGTCAAGCCAACAGTCTCGATCGTTATTCGTCATTATAACATCATCAATTGTGGGATAACGAGGAAATACTTTTTCAATTGCGTCCCACTGCACAAGAGGTGATAATCGACGAGGACCAAGACTGTCTTCATCAGCATGTGAATGCGCATCTGCCGGCCCAAAGGCTCGACGTTGAAGAAGAGTACACAACATAGATCGACTAGCTGTCCCGTAGAGAGTCCCGCCAGAGCTAATATCAACGATGGGAAAACAACCATGATTACAACTGCTTAGAAGATCATAAACAATGCCAGCTCTTTCAACAGGGCGGAGACATTTGACATCGGTACTCATAACTTGTCCTGCAACTATTTCGTGGCGTTCAGCGACTGATGGAACCTCAGCCTCTAAAAATGGAATATTTTTCAAATGGATGTGAATGTCATATAAACCCTCATTGAACACGTTTCCAGTAAAACGTGCTGCCATCAACGTGAGCATAAGTGGCAATACATACTGCATGTCTCCGGTCGCCTACGTGAGCACCAACATAAAAACAATATATAATTAGATAAACCAATAAAAATTACACGAGTACATATGCACATTTATAAATTTTTTGCTCACCTCCAGCAATATTACGGTCAAACTAATAGTCATTCGAGCCATACCACCAAGTACTGCTGCTGCTCCCATTAGCGCGTATGTTCCGCTATCTGCAAAAGTGCCAGACGAACCATCCAACTTGTGCAGCAAGTGACCACATAGACGACCAAAAGCAGCTCCGGAGAGGAGAGATGGAACGAAAAGTCCGCTTGGAACCGCGATTCCATAAACCAACGAGGCCATGCAAATGTAAGGCAAGAAAAATATAAATAGCGCCGCCGAACTGAACGTACTAGTATCATCTTCCCCGGCTTCTTGAAAATGAAACAATTGCTTAATAGCAATATCTGGTTCAGTAAATATCAAACTTGCTACTTCGTTGTATTCTTTCCCTTTTTCGCAACGAAATGGTACTAATGCATCAACCAAATTCTTTTCCTGGTTTGTCCAATCTTGGGAGTCGGTAGGGAGTTCGGTACATTTAGTCCACATGAGAGGTAAAACAAATGACATCGTTGTGACGAACATCGACACAAGAATCACTTCCACAAACCTCCAATTCTTCGAATGATTGATATTTCTCATGCGCCAAACCGTCAAATGTTCGTTAGTTGCATTAAACACTGATCCAATCAAGCCACCCAGACAACCTATGACAATGAATAGGAACAACTCCCACACAGAAAAATTGGAGTTTTCACCACTAATAGAATTGAATTCCCCAAAGGAAAATAGGTTCTCAATATCCGCTTGTCCCCACCAGTTATCCAAATTCTTTAAACTGTATAAAGTACCAAGAGTAATCATTGCGCAGAAAAAGGCACGCCAAGTCAGCTTTGTTGACCAATAGCTCGCACCCTCTTCCAAACTAAAGAGCACACCACCGATCGGTGCACCGAAAGCCGAACAAACGCCCGCAGCAGCACCACAGGCAACGAAGTCACGTTTCTCTCTTTCGTTTCGAAAGTCACTAAATTTAGTAAAACTAGTGTCTGCTCCCCAAAATTTGGTACGACCCTGAGATATCCCAGCAGCAATTACAGCTCCTGAATGAACCATGGGCCCTTCCTTACCTACTGGCAGACCCGCCGCCACACTAAACAATACACCACAAACTTTACAAATCAACGTACGAACACGCACAACACGTGGCAAATCAATACCGTTCAAATAACATTTAATCTCCGGAATACCCGAACCAGCAGACACCGGTTCTACCCAAACAAAAACCGACGCCAAAAACGCAAATGCCGTCTGATACAACAGAAACACCACAAATGCAGTTCCTTTGACAGCTTCTCCCATAACTTCCTCCCGCAACAAATCATTCACCTTATCAAACTTCCTAGCAGTCAAACTCCTCGTAGCCATATTCCCAAAATACGCAATGAACGCTTGACAAACACCTACTAAAAACGTCAACGTCCATCGTTTCAACGCTCGACGCTTTCCAGTGGTCCACCACTGTCCTCGATTATTAAAATGTTGCTGCGCTACATACGCCCTCCACACCTCACTCTCATCCGGTTCATAATTGTGACTTTGTATTTTATCATACTTGCGCTGACGCAAGGTTAATGGCAATGGACCGATGGGAAGTGGCGACGAGGATGCTGCTTTGTCGTTCAGCTCGTTATGATTCCCCGTGCCATGATGGTCCACCTGTACTTTTTCCAAATCTTTTTCACGATGGTTCATGTTCATGTCCGTCATGGAAATGCCTACACCTAACATATATAGGAATGTATATTGTAATATTGGTAGAGGTGTACTCAATTTATATAGTTTGGATGTGTTTCATTCCAATGATGGAGAGAGTGTGGTTTCGGTACAGAGAGTTGTTTGGTGTGTTTTGGTTTTTTGGTATTCGCTCGTTGCTTTGCCCCGTTCCCGTTATGCCTCGTGTTTTTCTTCCATCCTGTGCATGTGCGAATCTTCAACGTTCGTATATATTATGAAATGCATATTTGTCTATTTATCAGTATATCAGTAGATTTTTGTGTACGTGTAACTGTACCGGGTACAGGTTCCGGTTCGTGCCCCTCTTGGTCTCTTGGAACGTCCCTACCTAACTTAGATAAAGACTCATATTCTGAGTTTCTGAGCTCTACAGTACAGGACGAACGTCGGAAAGCTCAAGTAGCTAAGAATACCGAAATCCGCAATTCGCGTCCGCGAACCCGTGCATGCGCAGGCGCAGGATGTGTGTAAATTTCGTTGTAACGTGTACATTTGTACGGGGGCGTACTTCGCAGAACATGTCTGTATCTGTATCGTGTATCTAACGAAGAGATGCCCAAGTTGCAGTTACTTGTATGCGAAGGTTGAAATGTGATGTACGAGCGTAAGTATGTTGTGTCTGATGTGTGTGTTGTGTGTGGGAGTGAGAGACGAAAAATCATGAACTGTGTAATGTGTACCGGTATGTTGAGAGAAATAAAAAAGAAAGACGACTCTACTTCATACCTGCATAATTCGGTTTGTAAAAGAACCACTTCCATTCACTCCTTTTGTTACAGACAAAACAATAAAACAATGAAAGGTATTACTACAATAAAGAACTTGAGCTTCACAGGCGCTGCCGTTTTGTTGGCATCGACTGAGAGAAGTAACGGATTTGTTCTTTCTCCTTCGCTCGTCACATTCTTCGCCCCTACGCACCTATCGGCTCATCCTGGAAAGGCAGGCGGCGGCGGAGGACCTGGCTCGTCGGTAGTAGATTCTCCACCGGATACTGGTTTTATTGCTACGGAATTGCGTGGAGCAGCGATGCGTTTGCATACCCGTGTACAGGCCCCAAAGGAGGGAGAAAGGGAGGTGCCGAAGGAACCTGCCAAGCCGTACGTACCGACTCATATGGATTATTTGAAGTTTTTGGTGGATTCGAGGCACGTGTATGCTGCTCTTGAGGATATTGTGAATGAAATGCCTGAGCTAGAGGTTTATCGTAACAATGGGCTCGAGAGGGTCAAAGGTTTGGATATTGATATTGAGTGGATGGCATCGGAATATGATTTGGAGATACCGCAAGTGGGGAATGCTGGATTGAGCTATGCGGAAAAGTTGAGAGACGTTGCGAAAGATAGTGTGCCGGCTTTCATGTGTACGTTATTTTGTTGCCCTTACCTGTGTTTCGTTTATAACATTTCTGTAATTTTCTTCTTGGGATTTGTTTCTTTCTTTTCGTTATGCAGGTCACTACTATAATTATTATTTTGCACACACAGCAGGCGGTCGAATGATTGGACTACAGATGGCGTCGCTACTGTTAAATAAGAAAACTCTGGAGTTTTACAAGGTGAGTGTTGGGAACTCCTGGGCCTTTAACCCTTTATTTCACCTGATCAATTTTGTTCACACTATTGGTTACAGTGGGGCGATTTGAATGCCATAAAAGCCAAAGTTAAGGGGGACATAGAAGATATGGCTGATAAATGGTCAAGAGAAGAGAAAGATGATTGCGTTGATCAAACAGCTGCCGCTTTTATGGGTGGGGGCGCAATTAATGGTTATCTTAGTGGCGGGCGGCCTGGACATTAATATATGAATCGTTAAAACATGACAATTTTACGTTTCATCTGCTTACAGTAACTTTTTTGCAATCTTTCAAATTACACCATTAGAAAATATTTAGTCGTAAGAGTAACTACGTCCCCCCAATAATCCACACAACTATAATGTCGTAAGAGTAACTACGTCCCCCTAATAATCCAGAAACGTGTAGTTAATGATTTATCGCGAGCATGGGTGTCTTGGTATTGCTGATGTTTATACTTCTTAAGTCATCACACCATCGATTTGCCCTTCTAAGTGAGGTAACTATCTGCTTCCGACATTACATAGGTAGGATAAAAGAATGGATTGTTTCAAGATTTATCCTTTTCACTATCTTGCATGAAACATAATCATTTGGCGTTCTAAGATAATATACCTCGACGGTATTCATCTGCACTTATTTCATGCCATACAGGAATCAATCATGATTTCTGCTAATGTATAATGTCTTTTTCTCTTCAAAGACGTTTTGTTAATACCAGTGACCTCGATTCATTTTTCAATTCCAAAAACTTAAGACAGTGTTCTAAGAAAATTGTAGCAATAGCCAATACTATTCGATGAAAACTGTTAAGGCTGATATAATCTCTGATATCATGTTAAGGTCTACATAAGTACTTTACTCAAGGTAATGACGATTTATTTTATTTCTGTCAAGTCAAAGATACGTAATGACAGATTGTTCAGTGACGTAGAGTTTCTACTTATTTTTGAGGATACATGTATGCATGAAAAGGAATTCATAAATTAAATGAATATTATATCGTTGGCAGACACAAGAGACATTATCTAAACCAATATTGAACCTTCCAAGAACGGATGATGCTTTTGGCGTAAAAACTCAAATGGAAGAACGTACTAATTTAAGTCAAATTATTTGCTCTTACCGTTTCATATTCCTCAAGTCGTGTATATTCGTCATAAAATCTAAGAAAACGGTCTGCATATTGCTGGGGATGGACACAACTTGGACCATCCTTTGAACCAGCTGCTAACCTTCGAAATTTTGCTTCAACTCGTTTGCGTGAATTAAATTGCTGCAAAATGTCAATTACTCCCATGAAGTAAATCTGATCAATAGGAGTGATGTCATTGTTGCTTAATTTCAATAATTCAGTATCCCTTTCAAATCCATTATCAATCCTATTTGATAAAGGAGGAACAAACCTCGCCGGCTTGATTTTTTCCATACGTCTTTCAGAGTAGTTATTTCCAATCAAATTGGCGGAGGGATGAAATTTGTCTGAGGGTTGAAGTCGCCTTCTTCCTCTTAAAGTGTATAAACGATGAAACGGCCAAAACATCTAACACGCAATAGGTAAATGCGAGTAATTTCAGGAATTCAAAGGGTAATGGGGAGAGGACACGTACCTTTTCCGTCAATAGCTCGGAATTATGCTTAAAATTCTCCAATTTTTGAGGATCTTGTAGCTTATCTCGTTGACTCGCAGGCATTATGTGATCGTCATTGAGATAGCTATTATCGTCATCATCTCTCGGATCAACGGCCATATCAACCAACACGGCACCACCTTCATGTGAGGCATCCGCGGTGCCACCAGCAGTAGAATCACCCCATAAAGATTCATTATCCTCGGAGTCAAGGCAGATATCAACAGGAATGTGGATAGATGAGTGATTGTGCGAATGATATTTGAGCTGACGAGCTGAAACCACATCCTCGCCTTCACTAGCAATCGACGGTGCTTCTGGCGTATCAAGCATGTCAACTCCCAATAACATTCCACCACCTGGCTCACTTTTCGCCTTTCGGTTCTGTGGCTTTACCGACCGTGAACGTGGATGCATTGGGGGAAGATTGGCATTATCTTGGAGTGGAGGGAGGGGAAATAGCGGTGCGGGACGATTTTCCGTACTTCCTGATTTCTGTTGCGGAATGAAAACAGGGGTGGTAGGGACGCTATCGTCTAACGGCGGAGATACATCAAGCAACGAAATCGAACGATATTTGGAGACATTCGTTGGAATCTGATTCAAACCTTTACGAAAGGAAGATTCAACTTCAACAGAAGGTTGGCTAACAGTTCCACCAGGCGACAATTCCATAGGATTAACCTCGATGTTTGTAGCGAGTGGCTTGTTGTGTACACCTACTAATAGGCTGTAGTCCATTATTTTCATCGCGGATAAGAAGGCGCAATCTTTTTCCAATTGATCACGTACCCTTCGTCGCTGTTTATCACCGATCACAATACCACCATGAGTCGAAATTAATTTTCGAAGGTCGTTGTCTTTTTTGCACCAGTCAACAGGAGCGTCGCGACCTTTTGACGAACCTTTCAGATCAAAAGATCCATGAATATAACGATCTGTATCAAATACAGAATTCATCACTATGAACTTGACCCGCCTTCTAAGATGGTAAACTTTTACCCTATACATCCCGAAAAATTTACTCAAAAGTGTATTCGGATTCTGAGCGCAATGCCGAAAATAATGAGGTAAAATTCGCCTAAGAAACTTGCTTTCAGTTGTAGTTATGGTTTTGATCATATACTTGCCATCAGGCGAGTAGAATAAAAACTGACCACTTTTCGCATTAGACGCAAACTTTATGAAATTGGCGTTGCCACAAACAGAATTTATGAAGTTAAATTCGTTGATACCAAACATCCGGCGTAAATATAGGAAAACTTTCGGAGAGTATTCCTTGTACTTAAACGTATGACCTAGTCGATGAGCTGGTGTAGTGAGGCTTCCCTGCCGATGTAACAAAAAATTAGTTTGTGCTCGCAAAGAGAACATACGTAGATAACTTACACCCGGAGGAAATGTGTACTTCACCACTTCCATGAAGTCATTCATATCAACCCATTGTGGTCCATGACTATTCTTCCTAGACCAAACTCGAGAATTCGTTTCACTGATTCCTGTCTTTAATCCCAACATCATTGCTATCGAGAGAGTATATAGCTCACTTTCTTGATTGATAACCTATGAAAAAGACACGAAAAGATTATTAATGCAGGAAGATAATATGCAAAATCCAAGTTGTTGGCAAACTTACATTCCCCTTCACGTACGATGACCGGGCACCGACTACACCATTAATTTCACTATCACGTTTTTTCTCATCGAAGAGGCCATATAAACTATCCCAATTCATTTGTCGTAGACCGCGCCTTGAAACTCCAACTTCATTCTTGAGTTCTACCTCCACTTCGTCGTCGTAGCTAGCGACAACCGCATTATTCGGTAAAACCGGAGCTTTCGTGTCCTTATGTTGTTTAGGAATTTGCTTGGAAGCATGCTCAAAAAGTCGATTAATTTTTGACAATTTTAATGCACGATAAACCTTTTGAAAACGAGATACTTTCACCAACGCATTTTCCTGCAAAGCAAGGAATCCAGGCGTTGCATTCTGCTCACCGAACACAAAGTCCTCCTGCTCCAGTTCATCATCAAATTCGTCTATTTCCTGTGTATCGATCAACTTCATTGCCAAAATCTCATCGACGCGTCTTTCTTCTCTCCATCTTCTTTCTTTCGCCCCATTCGCCATGCTTACCGTTGCCTTCAAACGAACTGGGTGGGATACACGCTTGTTATTTTCTCTCGGAGAAAGCTCTGTCAACAAATTCACATCTTTCGCAAACGATTCTGAAGCCGTAAATGTTGGACCCTTGTAAAGGTTCCCTCCTATTAAAGTGTCTACCGATTCGATTGATTTTCTATAATTAGGCAAGTCGTCATCTAGATCATTATTGAAAGGTGGCTGCTTTAGACTCTCACGCAATTCCGTTAAGCTCTTCCGCATGAGCTCATCCTCTGAACATTCTGAATCTTGCATGTTAGCGATGTGAAACCGTTCTGTCAATGATGAACACTCAAGAGAAATGATGGTTTCCAACTACTGGAGTTTTGAAAGTAAATTAATGTGCATACTAGGACTTCGTCAATGGTTTTATGCCATGGACGACCCCTTTCTTGACGATTGGCGTATTAATAATACATATTGTATATAACGAGTATACGCTCGTATGTATTTAATATAAATACGTGTATACACGTATTCGTAGTACCGTTCAAGTACCAAGTACCACTCCTATCCGTGTGCTACGGAAGAGATGGACGAGCTCCTACACCTACTCGTACGATTGAACAAATCATTGGTCATTGGACTTGGATTCGACTTTGTCCGACCGATCGTGTGTGATGTTTTAACGGTTTTTATTTGTAAAACATGCCTTTTCGAGAAACTTTGAGATTTGAGAGACCTTTGAGTCACAAAGAGAGACCTAAAGAGACATTAAGGGACTTCGATAGACTTTCTAAGACATTAGCGTTGAGCGTACTATGTCCTCTTTTGTCTGAGTGCATTAGGCACACTGCATGATATACTAGATTAGCCTATCGATTATCTTGAGCTTGAGGTTATCTTCTGCAATAAGTCAGAAGATCAATCCTAGTTACATTGTAATCTTATAATTATCATCTTGCATTTTCCTTCATCATCTTTTAATCTCTCGCAATACTCCTTCTTGGTCGAGTACTGCATCGATAATTATCGATAGCAATTGCACTTAATCTACTTCATATTTTCGATCCATTCAACATGAGTAATCAATTCAACA
>Ga0209092_10003031_pt1 | contig 14954 bp, 12 predicted proteins | sample FraStrMetagenome_FD_187446 | JGI IMG/M metagenome (GOLD analysis project Ga0209092, IMG submission 187446) | Marine eukaryotic phytoplankton communities from Arctic Ocean - Fram Strait ARC3M Metagenome (SPAdes) (version 2) | ecosystem: Environmental > Aquatic > Marine > Oceanic | place: Fram...
CTCGCACTTGGTTAGTGTTAAACAGTTTAACTCCGCCATAGCCATATGTATCGCCTGTTACAGGGTTAGTACTATTCCACACATGAGTAACGTCTTGGTCATACACATCTGGTATATAACTAAAGTCAAAGTCTTCCATTACTTCAGCATCACCGTCCACTACCCATAACATGCTGGTGTCTACAGCATTACTGGCTTGTTGGTGTGCATTGAATATACCTTCTACATCTTTTACTAACAGCGTACCTTTGGGTAATGCTTTTAGCAGTTCGTCTGAGTTATCTTGCTTGTAAGTTATAAGCACTATGTCATATGGCTTATACTCACTAGCAGTTGCTTTAACATACTGTAATGTACCACGTGGCATCTTGTTTAGTTTAATATCATCTGATGTTAATCCTGTTACTGCTTTGTGCCACAAACGTATGCCACCATATGAATGTGTTTTGTTTGTGCGTGGATTAGCTCGTTGCCAAGCATGTGTCTTACACAATCCATCTAGTTGTGGAGTATAACTGTATTTAAAATTTGTTAAAGGTGTTACATCAGGATCAATAGTGTAGAAGTAATCGCCCTTGCTAGTTTCTTTTAATGCTTCTAACTGTTTGAGCAACGGTGTTTCTGTATTAAATGCAAAACATTCCCATGTTGTAGGTGTAGTTGCTACCCTGTACACTGTCTTTAAGTCTTTAAAACTGTTGTTAATTAACTGTTTAATGCTGTACTTGGTGTTGGTAAAGGTACCAGCGGGTATCAAACGAACACCACGTTGGGCGTCTGTGCTGTCAATCCACACATGAACCACATGCTCTTCCCACTTTGTAGGCACATAATCAAACTTCCAATCGCTTACCAGTGTGCTGTTTGGCTCAACTACCCAATACATATTACTGTCTAGTGTGCTTTCAAACTGTACAAGTTGTTCCATTATGTCGTTAAGGTCATGCAAATAGCACACAGGATATTCTTTTTGCTCGCCAGCCACTGCATCTAGTATAAGTTGTTCTGGTATACTGCAAGTTAATACCTGTTCATCAGTTAACTGACTGGCATCATAACTGGTAGGCCATAGTCTAAGTCCGCCATGTCCAATAACTAAACCGTCTGTGTCTGTTCGTTTCCACACATGCACTATGTTACTGTTATCAGTATGCGGTATAATACTTTGTTCTATGATGTCTGAGTCTAGTTCTATATCAGGATCAACTGTCCACACATAACCTACACCTTGGTGTTTGCTTATGATACTTTGTACTTCTGCACTAGTGAGCTTGTCTAATTGCTCTACGGGCCATATAGGATCCTTAGTTGCCACAGTATGCATCTCTTTTAGTTTGCTATAACTGTTATCTTTAACTTCTTGCTGAGTGTATGTGCTTCTAGGCATTAACTTAACACCGCTTTGCTTACTATTACCTTTATGTTGCCATATGTGTACCACTGCTTCTTCCCATCTACTAGGCACATAATCAAAAGTCCAACCCTCAACTAGTTCAACATGAGGATCAACTACCCAGAACATACTGCTTTCACATTGGTTACTAAACTGATTTATCTGTTCTAGTATACTGCTACCGCTATTTAAATAACAAACAGAGTATTCTTTATGCTCTCCTGCTACTGCATCTAGGATTAATTGCCCAGGTATGCTACTGGTTAACACTTGTTCGTCACTTAGTTCACTAGCATCATACGTTGTGGGCCACAGTCTTAGACCGCCATGCCCTATAACTAAGCCATCTGCATCTGTTCTTTTCCATACATGTACTGTATTACTGTTGTCTACATATGGTATAATGCTTTCCTGTACTATTGATTCATTTATTTCAACGTCTGGATCCACAGTCCATACATAGCCTACGTCACTATACTCCGCAAGTATGCCTTGTATCTCATCTCTAGTCATATGTTCTAACTGTACTACGGGCCAGATAGGATCTTTACTTACTACCTTTGGCAGTTCTTTTAGTTTACTGTAACTGTTTTCTTTAATATCTGTTAACTTGTATGTGTCAACAGGCATTAGTTTCACGCCACTTTGCTTACTGTTACCCTTATGTTGCCACATGTGGACTACATCTTTGTCGTATTGTGTTGGGTAATAACTATAATCGAAGTCGCTATCAACTTGTACATGTGCATCAACTACCCACATCATACCTGTAGTTGTTTGCATTGCTAGACGCTCGTAGACGTCGTCTAACGGCTGTAACATATCTTCTTGCTGTAAGTGGTATACTGGATATTCTTTTTGTGTACATGCAGGCTCTCTGATATATTTAGGTCTGCCTTTACCTTCGTTCTTATTCCTTAAACTAACTCCACCGTAGTCGTATTGCTTACCTGTAACAGGATTTAGTTTTTGCCATACATGTTGCTTACCATCGTCAAATACATCTGGTTGGAAACTAAAATCGAATCCTGCAATAACATCTACATCAGGATCAACTACCCAGAACCAAGCATGTATACTCTTACTTAATCCTTCTTGATATGAACGGTATGTCTCGAACTCATACGTTAATGCTACGGGACTCATGTCATGTACTTTAACATCACCATTCCAATCCTTAGGCATCCATATAAGTACGCCGTTGAATATATGTTTAGTGTTGCGTTCGAATGTTGTTGGGCTCCACGGTATATGACTTATGTCATTAAATGCTGTAGGCAATATCCAACAGTCAGTGTCTACTGTATCCAGGCTCTCATCAGTGTATACGATCGGATAGCTTCTACCTCCGACAGGGTTAGTGGCGTTATACTTGCTGTCACTCGATCCATTTCGCGGAACAAGTTTAATACCTCCTGCTCTGTTGTCGCTGATATTTGTAATTGCTTTTGGGTATTTGTGTTCCAAGTCATTCGGAAACTTGAATATGTGTATGTACTTCTGGTCATGTTGTTGTGGTACATAATTAAACTCCTCGTTTATTTGATGTTCATTGTCTACTAGCCAAAACATTTTAGTCCTGCTTTTTCTTGCAGGCGAATCATAATCGCTAATATTATCTGTGTAAAAAATATCATAACGTACAGGACAGATATCTTCTTGATACTTGTGCTTTGTTACGTCAAAGTTTTTATTCATTAATCTAATACCGCCACACCTAGTGTCCCACGGATCTGTAAACTCTGCAGGGTAACGTTCTTCTAGATGTTCGGGTATCTTAAATACATGTATGTAATCTAATTCGTGACTTGCTGGAACATATAATAGTTTACCATTAAATTGAAACTCTCTGTCTACTATCCAAAACCAATCTGTTTTACTTCTGTCTGCATACTCGCTATATGTTTCTGCATTAAAGTCTTCATTGTCTATAAAGAAAACATCATACGCCTCGTCCTCTATTGGACATGCCGGATGTATTTTAAGTTCAGAGTCTTTCCAATTAAGTGGTACCAGTCTGATACCTCCCATGCCTAACGGATACTTTTCTTTTAATTGGTATGGCATTTTAAAACTATGCACAAAGTTTTTCTCAAAAGGATTAGGCACCCAGTCAAGTGTTTTAGAATTAATCTTATGTTCTTTATCTATTAACCACACATAGTCATTTGTGTGTATGTCTCGTTGAGCATAGTCCTCTACGTCAGTAACAAACATAAAAGGTATATCTAAGTCTGCATTTAAGAAGCCGTGGTATTTAATATCTGCACTTTGCCAGTCACGTGGATATAATTTAATACCGCCTTCCTCTGCAGGATACTTATGCTCTAGTTGTCCCCTTAAATGAAAACTATGTATAAAGTCTGGTTCAAAGTTCCCCGGTGCCCAATCTATGTTTTCATTTATTTTATATTCAGGATCAACGCACCAAACATGTGTGCTACTAGATGTTTCAAAGTAGTCCCCCGGTGTCGTGCTTGTTAGTACGTTGAATGTTTTTGTACATGCTACTGTGTTGTGATGAAATGTTTCTGGAAAGCCTTTTGGCTTTTTAACCTTTAACGTTACACCGCCATAGTTTTGTTGATTCCATTTCCACACATGGTTATAATTTTTAGTGTGTATGTCAGGCTTGAAATCAAATATGCTGTAATCAGTTATAGTAATATCTTCTTCAATAAGCCAATACATAGATGTATTACTTTTAATCGCAGTGACATCTTCGACTTGTTGTGCGAAAGGTAATTGTTCTGTTAGCGATTGATTATCGCCTATGTAAAAAATATCATACATCTTTTGTTATTTTGTGTCCTATTATTGCTTCCACATATTTATTAATATGATTTAGACCATGGTCTATATTTTCTAATTGTGCAAACATTAATTGGTTAGCACTAAAGCAACAATCATCTCTGTGGTGTCTTGCACTAATTTTACATTCATGGCAAACACCTTTTAATTTCCAATACACTATCTCTTCTGGGGTCAGTCTAGGATCATATAGCCACGGGTCTCTAGAAACTTTATACGGCTCTAGTTCAGTATAGTCGTGTTCTTCAAGTAACTGCTTGACGTATTCTGTAACACCTATTTGTTCTACTCGGTCTGCTACTCTGTCATTCACTGGTATGTACCTTGATGTTGTAATGGTTAGTAAAGGCTTCAGCATCTTCTATAGTATTAACTATGGGTTGACCTTTAACATTGAGACTCGTATTGAGAACAATAGGACAACCAGATAACTGGTGCCATTCGGATAGTGCTTCGTATAGTTCAGGGTGCTGTTGTCTATTAACAGTTTGAACTCTGCTTGTACCATCCCCATGTACAACTGCAGGTATTTCATCTGGGCGTTTGCATTTTGCTACAAACTGCATGTAAGGACTTTGTGTTAAACCGCCAGGCAGTTCGAACCAATCACTTGCATGTTCTTCTAATATGATAGGAGCAAAAGGTCTAAACTTTTGCCTACGTTTGATTTCGTTTACTCGATCCTTAATCTTTTCCCCTCTAGGATCTGCAAACAAACTTCTATTGCCTAAAGCTCTGGGACCAAACTCTGCTCTGCCATTAGCAACACCAAAGATCTCTCCCTTCGATAAACTTTCTACAAACTTCTTCTTGGGCCAATCGCCTTCTATGTTTGTCCCTAAGTACGGTGTCTCCCATTTTACTTTCTCTAATGTATCTGCAAAATGTAAGAATGCCGCGGCACCTAAACTACTTCCAGCATCACCTGGGTTAGGCATTATGTGTACGTTTTCAAACTTTTCAAACAGTCTGCTATTAGCAACACAGTTCAATGCACACCCACCCATGAACACTAAGTTCTTACTGTGAGTGTATTGATAGGCTAACTCCGCATACTCCATAATTCTTTCTTCGCAAACTAATTGAGCACTTGCGGCTATGTCGTATCTAGTTTGCTCTGCTTCGTCTATGAACAAGTTCCTTGCTATAAACTTCTTAGGTAAGCCCATACTCATATCTATTGTGTTCAAGCACTCGGCTCTATTCTCACGTTGGATATGTGGATGTTTAAATAGTTCTTCTCTCATCTTTTGAGCGTATAAAGGTTTGCCGTATGCCGCCATTCCCATTAGTACATACTCATCTTCCATTGGCTTTAATCCAACCTTGTGTGTCATAGCACTATAAAACATTCCTAAACTATTTGGGAAGTTAACCTCATGTACTAAATCAAACTTGCCACCTCTGTGTTCGTATCTGTATATGGTTGCAGTTTGTACTTCACCGATAGCGTCTATGGTCATTATGGCACAGTCATCGAAGTCACTAGTTAGTACTCCTGCCGCCGCATGACTCTGATGATGTAGTACATGCTTAACTGGTATGCCTTTTAACTCTGGGTAAAACTTCTTTAACCATTGTTCTGCTGTTGGTTCTGTGAACGCCGCAGTAATACTAGCCAGTTGCATTTGCTTTAATCTTCTTCTAGCCTTCAACTTACTATCTTCGTGTATTACTACTTCATCAGGCATGCCATACGATAATGCTTCTGCCATAAGGTCCTTATGTAAGAATGCATCGTTCTTCTTTCTACTGTAACGTTCGGCGTGTCCGGCAAAAACTATTTCGCCATCGTCAATCATTGTGACTGACGCATCGTGATACATGCAACTGATTCCTAATATTCTCATCTGTATATAAACGGATCTGATTTACGGATGGCTTCTAACTTCTGTTTTAACAGTTCTTCCTCTTCATCAGTAAGTGCTAGTTCAGGATCAGGTCCTTTAACTACTTCTTCCTTTTTACTAACAACAGGTATTGGGTTGCCATGTAAGTCTCCATGGTCAATAATTTCAGTTACTTCTTCTGCTAATTCATTTCTTTCTTTTGTCATTACATTTCCTCTATAAACTTTTTAACATCGTTTGCGAATAGTGTGTGTATATATTTGTCCGCATGGTGCCACGGTGTAAAATGTTCTGTGTTCTCTTCAGTATTATACTGTTCAAAGAAACTATTATGCTTATTATAAAAAACATCTTCTGGGAACGTATGTTGTAAATGTTTCATACGCAAATCGCCCCAGTTATGTTCTAGTATTGCCGCACAATTATTTACCTGTACATGGTCAACTCCTACTGATTTTAAGAACGAGTTTAGCATAGTTATGTATGTTATTTTCTTAAACAAGCCAAAGTCATAGTCTGTGTGATATAATTGTAATGCTTTGAACCATGTAGTAAAGTCTGCATAGTTTTCTTTAAACCATTCTGGGTCTGTACCATTAGCCCAATGTATGTGTTTGCCTTCCCATGTAAACTCTACACGTTCGTTTGTTGTCCAGCCTACTGCTACAAATAGTTCTTTAGGATCTCTACCTTGGTGCAACCACTTACTCACATAATCAATTGTGGACCTTAATATGAATTCGTTACTGCCGCCTGGAGCAGAATGATTAGTATAGTTAAGATTGTATTCTTTAGCAATCACTCCGGGCCATGCATGTAAAACATTGTTCTTAGTATTAGCAGTTAATGTAGCGCCTTCTATCTCACTGCCTGCCATATGACTACAGCCTATTGCATACAAATGTGTCTTGTTATTTAAATCCATTAAATTAAATCTCGTTCTGTTAAGTGTGTCTCTATAATTTGTTTTGTGTATTCTAGACTGCCAATATCGCTAGGGTGTTTATCTTCTTTACTGATAAGATAGTTTCGACTCTCACACCATTCTAGCATACCTGTTTTAATACACTTGCTCCAATCAATTAAGTCATGTAAGTATGTAGTGTTTTCATTTAAGTTAAATGACATAACATCATCCATATACCCACACATAAAATAATCAATGTTATTAAGTTCTAAATAATTTTGTACCATTAATATATTTTCTAGTGTTCTTATTTCGGAGTATGCTTTATTGCTAAACACAGAATACCAATTCTTTATTAAGTCATGCCACGGATGCTCTGGAACAGTTAATCCACTAGCACTCATATCTAGCCAGCCGCCTGTCGAAGGACTGACAGCATTAGGGTGCAATACATCAATTGGCTCTTTGATAAAACGCCTAGGTCCATATGGGAAGTTTCCCTTACCAGGTCTTGTAGCAGTATCACTATAAACTGTGTGTCTCTCTTTGCCACTCCACATAACTCCTACTACTATGTCCTTATTATCTTTTAATGATTTACTAACACCATGTATAATAGTTCGAGCAATCATTTCATTACCAGTAGCAAACATTCCGTAGTTAATTAGTTCAGCATAGTTCCTATCTGATAAATGCTTGGGCCAGTTATCTCTTGTGAAATTCATTGACGGTATTTCAGTTTGTGTAAACGAGCAACCTGCTGTTATCAATGTCTTGCCTTTCATTACGATAGTTTCTTTTGTAACCATTTAAAGCCAGCATATATACTTAATCCATATACTGCCATAATTGTTAATGGTATTGAAAATGATACAAGTGTCCAAAGGTCTAATGTAAGTAATGTTTGTGTAAAGTCAATAATTGCTTCAGCATCTCCTACAGGCTGTATCTCCCTTGATGTTTCGTCGTATTCCATACCTGCTTCTGATAGTTGCATATGAAACTCATCTTCAGGAATACACATCATACCTTCAGGACAGTCTCCTTCTCCTGGGTACTTAGTTCCTACTGGATTGCCGTATATATCTAAATCCATTTACCACCCCAATAATTTATATAAGTCAGGTGCACTTTCTTCTAGTGACTGATCTCGTTTCTTATCTAGCAGTTCCGAGTACTGCTTAAATATTTCCATTTGTTTACTAGCATCAGCATTTACGTTGTCATCGCCTAATGCAACTATAATACCTCTTACTGTAGCCAAGTTCCTTTCGTCGTCTGCAAAGTATTTACTTGACAGCAACCACTCTTCTAATCTTCTTATAGCCTCTACTCTAATATCCTTAGGCAAGTTCCGCATGTCTAAACATTTAGGATAGTTATTAAGTAAGCAACTAATATCAATACGCCTGCCACTGTACTCTGTAATCTCTTCTGCATAGTCGAATAGTTTTGTTATGTCCAGTATGTTATATATTTGTATAACAGGACTGAACAGTATGTTACCTACTACATCGGATGTAGCATAGTCTCTAATGTGTTTATCGATTACGCTCCAAGTAGAACCTCCTCTTATGTATGTGTTTGTTTCTGCATATCCATCAACACTTAAACACATCAACACTTCTCTGAAGTTAGATAGCATATCCAGGAATCTTGGTTGTATGTTTGTCATATTACTATTGAACACTAAGTCAATGTCTTTAGCAATACCCATGTCCACACACTTCTGAAGTATCCAGTAAACTCGTTGTATGATAGTTGGCTCACCGCCTGTAAAGTATAATCTGTTTACATTAGGTAACCATGTCTCCACATTCTCTAAGAACTCCGGAGTATCGAACCACTCGTAACTCTGTTCTGGGAAATGTCCCCAATGAGTTTGGTCAACGACAAACTGCTTTTCCTCTTCTGTGTATTCTTGTAATAAGTCTTTGTGGATAGCACTACTGTTTTGGCTTTGACACATTCTACATTTTAAGTTACATAATGTGCCGAGTCTAAAGTCTAAATACATAGGCTCTTCTTCTACGTGGTATCCATTGTCTCTACTTTTGTTTATAATTTGTTTTATGTTGTCTGCTTCTCTGTGGAAGCCCATCCAGTCTTTAATATAGTTTTCTCTATAACTAGGTATGCCATACTTCTCTAAATCATAGCAAGGCTCACACCCAACTACTTTCTCACCGACATCCATTTGACGTCTTATATGTTTCATATGCTTACCATTCCAAACATCAGACATCGTTGCGCCTTTGTTCAGCATGAATGGTTGACCTACTTGCATGCCATCGAATTCTGTGAAGCCTTCATCTTGTTTGAGATGGTTACCAGCAACACAACAGAAACTTACTGTGCCGACTGGTTGTGTCATTACATGTATCCAAGGATAAGGACAAAATGTTTTACTATAGTCTGTCATGATTATTACCTGCGTTAATTTGTTGCATATCATCCATGAAGTTCATTACATCACTCTGTTGGAAGAATGGCTTTAAGTGTTCCCATAGTTCAGGGAATGTTTCTGCTATGCTTTCATTTCTATACTTGTCACTGAACATAGTTTGTCTAGTGAACTCAGCCATGTACCCTATGTAATCTTCTTGATTCATATAGTTCAATGTTGTTTGTATTCTAGGATCATTATGTCCGCCTAACTTATCTGTGATTGCTTGTTTAACTTTCTTAGGCAATGCTTTAGGACTTATATGCTTTGGCTCATATACCATATTGAAATGAATGTCACAGTCTATGTTATTATCCATTTGCCATGTAAGTATCTCATCCATATACATAACATTAAATAGTCCCACAGTATAAAAAATATTTAAATGTAAGAAGTCATGCTGATTAAATTTGTGGAAGTTATCTACTACTTCGTCAAACTTTTGCGGATGCCTTATGTACTCAAACTGTTTGCCTACTCCGTCTATACTAAAAAATATTTGTACTTGTTTAAATTCTTTCCATAGTTGAATAGCATGTTCTGGATATATGGAACCGTTGGTGTTATAACTAATGCTTATATCTTTTGCTCTACCTTTGTCTACTAATGATTGCAGTATATCGAAATGTCTTTTAATAAGGAAAGGCTCTCCACCAAAAAATTCTAAACTCTCTACTTCGTCAATTTGGTTTTCTAAGTCGTCCCAGAACTTTTCATTTAGCTCAGGCCAACGTCCTTGCTTACCCATTACTTTTGCAAAATGGTTTGTGTCTCCATCTCGCTCTGTTTCTTCTGGCACCCACTGGCTACTTGCAAAACTTGTACATATTCTACACTTGGTGTTACATATGTTTCCTAGTTTTAAATCCATGCTCTTGGGTTTTGTTAGGTCTTCTAATTCTTCCATATGGTGAGAAAACTTTTTAACTTCTCTTAAACGTTTACTTTCTATACCAGCATCTTCTTCGTTCCAACAATTGAAACATGCTTTAGGTTTCTCACCTGCTAAGAAGTCTGCTTTTAAATCAGCAAGCCACTTACTATCCCATGCATCCTTTAATGTGCCACCATCGGCTAAGTCAACACCAGGGACTGTTTCTTGCATAACACAACACACAGCCACTGAGCCGTCTGTCCGTGCTTCTTGATTGATCCACGGTAGTATGCAAAAATGTTCCGGAGTAGTAGTCATTAATCCTTGTTCCCGTAAATTATATTCATTAATGAATCATCGTCTCCACTAGTACTGTTCTTCCTAACTTTAAACTCATCGCCGTCTTTCAATCTCATAGTAAAACTATCGTCAGGCCCAATCTCGGCATCAGCATTCATAAATCTCATGCGTTGTATTAAATCCCAATCAATTCCTTCACTTGGTTTCCATTTACTAGATATGTCTGAATCTATATCAGTCATATCAAATTCCTTTTTATCTTTTCCCATTAGTCTTTATCTCTCTCGTTTGCTCTTTCAACTCTACTCTTTGATAAGTCGATGGCATCGTATTGTTCTCTATAGAATTCAAATTCTGGATGTACATCAAAAAAGTCTTCCTTTCTAAATCTATCCATTTCTTTCACACTCTCTAAAAACTCTATAGTTAAGTGTTCGTCGTCTCCATCTAGGAAACTTCTAAACGCTTTAAATGTATTTGTTGTTCTGCCTAATTTGTCCCAGTCCTTTATCTCTTCTAGCAACACATCAATTTTATGTTGTGCCTCTTCTCTTAAATGCTTAGGCAGTACAGTTGCTCTTTGGAATGCTTGTCCAAGTAATATGTTAACAGCAAACCCTTCAACCTCAATAAAGTTTGTATCAACAAGTTCTCTAAAGAAGTCTGTAACTGTTAGTGCATTAAAAATACTAACAGTACAACTAACATGGAAGTCTTTTAGTTCAGGTGCTTCGTCATGTAGCCGTTGTCTGTTTGCAACTATATCTTTCCATATAGTTCCTTTACGCAAGTACTCTCCACGTTTGCCACTAGCATCGATACTAGCACCAATGCCTACACTTTCAAACTTCTTCCAAAGCTCTACAGCATCATTGCCTTTGTATGTTAGTTTACTAAAGTTTGTGTTGTAGTAAATTCTCATAGGAGTGTTTAATTTTGTTCGTCCCATGTCTACTAACTTGTTCATTATGTACCAGTGCTCGTCCATTATAAGTGGCTCGCCACCTGCCCAATATATTTTCTCTACTGTATCTAAATATGGATCGAACGATGTTAAGAAGTCTGTTTGTCCTTTCTTAATTTGATGTATAGCCTGTGTGGGAGTTTTATTAAACTGACTATCCACAGCATCTTGGAACCACTGGCTACTTAAATCTGGACCACAGGATCTACATCTCATGTTACATATGTTACTGAAACGAATATCCATGTACGTCATGTTAACACCATCTACACTTCCATCTTCGTGTGTGTTACGCACTTCCTCGAATTGGTCTTTGCCATGTGGGTTGTGTAACCCTTGAATGAATTCATCGTTACTTCTCTTTCTTAACGTTTGATGTCCATGTGCTTCTTGCTCGTAACATCTATTACAGTTAGAAAGTTTTTTATGGTTAAGCATATCTAGTCTAAACTGTTTCAGTCCTGGCCCATTCCATACACTTTCTAGTGTAGCACCTTCATCATTTAGATTGCCTACAGGAGAATGCAGTTCACTTAAACAACAAGTAAACACTCTGCCATCGGGCCATGGGTGCATGTGTATCCAAGGGATAACACAGAATGCCTCACTTTCCATTAACTCTTTTTTAGTTAAATCTTTAAAACTCATTTGCTTATTACCTTTATTATTAATCCATTAATATCCCACTCCCACCATTTGTTTCCTTGATATGGCAGACTAGGATCGTTGTGATGATTGTTATGCCAACCTTCACCGAATGTTATTATATTTACTAGCCAATGATTCATACTCTTATCATTAGTGTCATATGTTCTATAACCTAACCACGTAAGACCTTTTCCATGGCCCCATGTGTTAAATGCTCCAGTGGCCCATACACATAAACTTACAGGAGCCAGGTAGCCGTATAATACTAGCAATGGATTAATTAATGCTAAAACTAGAATGTACACTAGTATGTATCCAAAAAAGTATTTGTGCGTGTGTAAAATTGCATTGTTCTGTATCCAATCTTTAGCAAGTCTCAGGTTATAATTCTCATCCTTGAGCCCTAATGTCCAGCTCTTCCACAAGCTCATATGGTGAGGACTATGCGGATCACTGTCACTGTCAGACGCTTTGTGATGCTCTCTGTGTTTGACTATGTAACCAAACACACTACTTAGACTTGCTAATGTGCCTGTTACGTTAAGTACACTCTCCCAAAACTTATTAGTCTTGAAACTTCTATGTGCAAAGTATCTATGTTGTCCAACAAATATGCCTATGCTACTAAACCAAAAGTAAACAATTGCAGTTACCCACAATAGATTACTAGGACCCATAAGCATTACTGCTAGTAGTCCAGCATGAGCCAGCCATCGCAGACTGTCTCCTTTAGGTTTAGTATATGCTAGTATGTCCACTTGTCTCTATTACATCTACTAACTTTGTAAATGTATTTCTCCATTCGCTATTATCGTTATTGTCTAGTAAATCATTAAAGCGACAAAACTGTTCCCACTTTAATTCATTCCAGTCTTCGTTATTAAACATGCTAAGTAGAGTGCCTAACTTATGGTCATTGCCTAACGCTTGTCTAAATTCTGTATGTATCAACTCTCTTGCCTTAGGAGGTATAACTCCAGGACTTAGGTAATCAGGATCATACACGAAGTTCATATCAACTTCTATCCCAATGCTATCGGCCCACTTGAAAAACTCAGGCAACGTAGCATAATTGTAAGCACTCACTGTTTGTGTAATTCTTAATGTTAGTTTATCTTGTAATGGTAATAACGTATCTATAGTTTTTAATACGGCATTCCAATTTGTATTAGTTCTTATAAAAGCATTCCTATCATCTAAGTCATCTATGCTTAAACATATTCTTGCTTCTTTAAAGTGTGGCCATAGTTCTAATGCAATAGGCGGAAGCATAGTACAGTTAATGTTATACCAAAGTATAATATCTTTACTTCTTCCACTTGCAACTAATTTTTTTAAATATGTCCAATGCTGTTTTATTAATGTAGGCTCACCGCCATTAATATAAATTACTTCTAGGTTAGGAGCAGAGTCATATAGGTCGTCATAAAAGTTATCGTCTTCCGCCCACTTAAAGTCCTCAGGAAAGTTAAGTCCTAAGTAACCTTTGTTTACGAAGTCAGCCTTCTCCACAATGTCTTTATAGTCTTCCAACCACTTTGAACTACTTGCCGGATTACATGTACGACACCGAACGTTACATACATTGCCAAGACGAAGCTCGACAAAACGAAGATCCATATCAATATCCCCACCTTCCCTAGTAATCCCACTCGCCCAATCAAAGGAGTTTTGTGGAAAAACAGATTGCTCATGTATTCGTTTTGATTTAATTCCGTTGTCTTCTTCATTGTAACACCTCATGCAAGCCTTTGGCTTTTCATCGTTGAGCATCTGAAGGCGAACTTCTTTATAGTAGTCACTGTTCATCTGCTCTTCGATATTGTTTTTATTTAAGTCTAGGAACTCATCGTAATCATCCTTATAATTTCTAGCTCTGTTTTTGCCATCAGTGTGGTCACTGATGCAACACAATGTTATACCACCATGAGGATGGGTGGCCAGGTGTTGCCAGGGTAAAGGGCAGTAAGTACTACTCAATTTATTAACTCCCTGGTGCTATGCTGTTTGTAACCATTAGTCAACACTTCCTCATACTCTCTATTATAATCGAAGTCTGTTTTTATCAACTCGTGTAACTCGGGAAAGACTTCTGTAAAGTTCTCTTCTCGATAATGGTCTCCTCCTGCTATTTGTGATTTAAATATTTTCCATTTGTTTTCTATGCTTCTTTGGTCAAACATTTTTATTTTTTCCTCAGAAACTTTTGTGCGTAGTTTTTCATCTACACTAGAACCATTTTCATATAACGGAGAGTTAAAGTATTTTAATAATGCTGTAACTTCACTTTCATAGTCGCTGGTCCATTTATGTTCTTGTAATTGCTGTGTAATTATTTTCTTAGCAAATGCTGGCATCACACTACATGTAAGCCACTTGGGATAGTGTGCAATGTTGTTCCATATTTTAAATGTTGGATAATGTTCGTGGAAGTAATCATGGAACTCCGGCAAGTACATTATGTTCAATGCTGTAATTGTGTGTGTTATTTGCATGTGTACTGGATAGTCTCCAGTATGTAATTCATAAAAATAATCTAAGTTCTTTTTAACTTCTGACCACTTACCCGGGTGTCTAAGATATTCGAACCTGTCTTCAATGCCATCGATACTAATACTAAACGATAGCTCTTTGAAGTTACTTGCCATACGTTGTAAGAACACAGGGTCTGCTATTGTTCCGTTAGTACTTAATGTCATACTAATATTTTGAGAATAGTTTTCGTTGATAAGTTTATCGACAAACTTCTTAAACTCTTTCA
>Ga0209092_10003034_pt1 | contig 14946 bp, 8 predicted proteins | sample FraStrMetagenome_FD_187446 | JGI IMG/M metagenome (GOLD analysis project Ga0209092, IMG submission 187446) | Marine eukaryotic phytoplankton communities from Arctic Ocean - Fram Strait ARC3M Metagenome (SPAdes) (version 2) | ecosystem: Environmental > Aquatic > Marine > Oceanic | place: Fram...
TATATTCTGACCAATTGTAGCATCTTTCATTATCCTTGCTCTCTTCGTTTTTGACAGCAGGTCATATAGATGATGATACTTTGGTTCTTTCCTTTCATCTATGATAGTGTGAACTATCTGTCCTTCGTAACAACCAAGATCTATTACCACAGTCACACGACTATATTCTTTTGTTTCTTGTTTGCGTGTAGCGGATTCAATCCGTGAGGGTGGGTTAGTGGGCAAACACTGTTGTGTGATTTTAATATCATTATCATATACTAAATTAATTTTTGAATCAAAAAGTAGGCTTTCTTTTATTTGTTGTTGTTGTAATTGTACCTTATTCTTGTGCGTTTCATATATTGCGTTATGCAGAAGATGATATCTGCTTCTTCTTCCTTTGTACCTACTATTCAAATGCATTTCGTCCCATGGTTTCTCACATTTGCAATATACAGTTAATGATCCGACTAAATTAGTCTACGTTTAGACGCGATCACCTAATTAAATCTGTAGATGTGACTTTAATAGTTAGATTAAAAAGCTAGCAGCAATTTTAATAGTTAGATATGAATACACATGTAGCGATTCATAGATGACTTTAAAATAAATTAAACTAAAATCATCAAAGCCTTCCTCCTCACAGGGAAGCAGCTGTTAAAGCAAAGCTTACAGTTTCATCCATATGCAATGAGTAGCATCCAACAGCTGCCTGCCATCTGTGAATGGCAGCTCTGTTGGACATATGGAATAAGAGACCATCTGTCATCTGTCTGGCCCACAAGTGTCAGCTGCCCTTGTCGTTGAAACTGTGTGGTTTCCAATATGTGTTCACTATGTCCTGTATGTTAAATTATGAAGTAGTTCAGTTTTAGTTTAGTCAAAATAAAATAAGCTCATAATTATCATCCTTTCAACTTTTGTATTAGTTTATCTAATCCATTATCCGTGCATAAGGCACATTGTCTTGATTTGCTTCTATAAGTTCTACTCTTCAATTTCTTCTTGCTAGTTTTGACCTTGAGACAAGCACTACAAATAAACTTGTTTGGTAAATTCAACGTGATGCAAGTGGAGCTTTTCAGAATCCTCATTCTTGTTTGCTAGTTTATGTTCTTTGAAATTAAATAAATACATTTAAATTAACTAAGCAAATTATGTTGTATTCTCTGAATAAAAGGGGGGGATATAGAGGGAGTTTGACAAACGAATGACTCGAATCAAGTGTGGCTTTAGCTTTCCATTGAAATGCATTCAACTAAAAAAATTATTTTTTAGCGGAGAAAAATATGTTCTACGAGCACTCAACGTAGAACTCCATATGTTTTTCTCCAACTTTGGCGACACGTTTTGATACTAAAAATTAATTCTTAAGTGATAGCAAATGAATATGACCTGGATATGTATCTTAACTAGCTCATAATCATTTGCTATTACTTAAGAATAAATACATGTGAAGTTGTTGACAAAACAAAAAAGGGGACAAAACACACGTACGATTTCTACCTATCGTGGTACTACAAAATATTGTGGGGGGTTCAACCCATGGAACTAGTACGTTAGAATATAAGCTTTAACCTAATTAATCCGTATACATAGCAATAAATTTAAGTTTTTACTTAAGTAATTTGAATACACATACACATATAGGAACATCATGGTAATTGCATTTTGAGGATATTATTTCCAAGCGAGATTTCTGCATTATGCTTGACTACACTTACAAGAATTACATCAAAAAATCGGTGCAAGTATGATGCTAGTTACGGTATATCAATTTCGTCACTCTGCATGCTCCCTCATCCGGATTTGATTATGATGCGCAAGACAATTTGACTCATTTTCGAACTCCTAAGGATATTTTTCATCAGCAGTCAAAGCAGTTGAGATGCAACTGCAAAACTTGCTATATTCCCCGATACTATTCCTCGCAATAGAATCCTACTTTACTAAAGCCTTTCAACCAAATACAAATTTCTATTCAGGCTTTCGAAATTATGCTTCCATGAAATCAAATCTTCAAATGAGTAGCTCCGCACCTGAAACAACGTTCATCCCTGCAAAAAATTGGTCAAATCTGCAAACACTTACCAAAGGAACAGCCACCGGAGAATCTCTAGAAAAAGACCTCGAAGCACGTAAAATTGGAAAGGGGGCTCCACATGTGGCGAATAAGCTTCGTCTGTTTGATAGCAAAGATAAAACTACTGAAAACAAACCCAAACTCACATTTTATCGGGATAATGCAGGATGGTGTCCCTATTGTGAAAAAACAGTTCTATTGATCGAGGAAAAACGTATTCCAATTAACATTGAAACTGTGCCAATGAGAAGGTAAATATATTCAAGAGAAAACAGTATTTATATTTCAATTGTCTCGTACAAACACAAATCTTACCATTTGATTCAATATCATGGATCTAAAGCTATGGTGATAAACCAAGAGAATTTATGCAAATGGTGCCTAATGGACTTCTACCTGCTATTACAATTGAAGGGGAGGATGGAAGCAAAAAAGTTATCACAGAATCTCAAGTAATTATGGAACTTTTGGATCAATGGCATCCAGAAGAACTTGGATACAAACCGATGCTTCCCACATCCAGTGAAGGGTATACAAGAGTCCAAAAATTGGCTAGACTAGAAAGAGATTTATTTAGCTATTGGTGTGGATTTTTGTTTCGTCCTGAAGGTGGACCCACTTCTGGAGGTTTTGGAGGTATATTAAATGCTATTACAAACAATGATTCAGGTCAAATGAGTTCAAGTATGAGAGGTTTTGTGGAGTGCTTAAAAAGAGTTGATGAGGAACTTCAAGCCACAAAAGGCCCTTGGTTTCTTTCTTCTGATGATTTTGACTATCCCACCATGATAGATTTTATTTACATTTCTCATATTGAACGTATGTTGGCATCTTGTGCTTATTGGAAGGGATATAAGATTCGTGGAACTGGCGAATTTCCCGGAATCGATACTTGGTTAGAGGCATTTGACCAACGTGAGAGTTACCTAGCTTTTAAATCTGATTTTTACACTAATGTTATGGACATCCCTCCACAATATGGCCCAGGGTTTTATGGAGGTGTTTCCGAGGAAGTGCAAGAATTATATGCCAAGAAAATTCGTGGAAAAGATGGTAGTAGCTGGAATTTACCCCTACCTCATGATGATGAATTAGAACCATTGTACGAGGGACCTCCTTTGCCAATGTGTGTGTTGGAGGCTACTGGTCTTGTGGATTACGGCAATGCAAACGAAGAAGAAATGGCAAGAGCTTGTCGACATCATGCCGCCTGGAAGCTAGCTTCCAATGGGATCAATGTAAGTAGACTGATACTTATTTTCTTATCTATTAAGATTCAACAAAAATTGATCATTTTCTTTTTTCCATTCAAATTCAAAGGTATCTCGTTTCGCTGCCAGAGGAGGTGCAAAAGGAGCCACAAATCCACGTAAAACGTTCCCAGCTGAATTAGCCGATCCATATGCAGATCCAGATTCAGACGTAAGACCAGCTGTTGATTCTATTCTTCAGGTTGTGTGTTCTGCTTTACTTGAAAATGAATCTGGATCATCCGATAAAACTCATGAACAGGTTTTGGAAGAAAATGGATACACAAATGCTATTCAAACCATAATGAAAGATAATGATGAAAGTTGGAAGTCAGGTATCATTGGCAGTATTGCATATTTAAGAGATCGAGTTGGTGTTCCTAGGGATATGCCTTTGGCAGCTGCCAGACAATTCAGGGCTCACTTGAATTGGTCGATTGATGCAGTGGAGAGTGTATAAGAAATTAATATTTAACCCGGCATTAAAATACTGCTATAGACATTGGTTTTCAGACTATAATTATTAGATATACTTATAAAATAATTTGCTTCCACTCTATCAATTAGGTATTGCAATGTGGTGTATTCCACCTGCTTCAATAGGTGTTGAATAGATTCCGTTAGGGATAGACCCACATTTTAACCAAACACCCCAAGACTTTGGTGCCTCCCTGATCTCAAACGAAATATTTCTCTCACTCATATTTCGATTTTGAGTTTGATGGAATTTCCACGATGATGTGATGGTGTTTGATAATTCACAATATAATGGATATCCGTTATCATGCTTGTATCTCTTGATAAGATCAACTTTACCCAAAAAAGATCCGTTTCTCAATGACCACAACCCTAAATGACTTGACTGTGACAAATTGTCTTTATCATTCGAGATAAAGGGTTTCACGCAAATATTTCTATCAGGGCTAATAGCAACACCTGTACAACGCGATGATGCATTTGGATTACAATGTAGAGAAGCTGGTATTTCAGTTGACCATACCAAGGAAGGATTGGAATGCATTCCCCTTTTCTTCGATTTTGATTTACAAGACGACGAGGAATATTTTGAAGAAGTCCTTCGGATATCATGAAAATCACACGGTCCAAAAGATCCTCCTGTGACGATTTTAGTAGGACAGCCACCTTCAAACTCCCCTTCATTTGTTAGATCTAGACAAGTAATTGAAGAAACAGATCCAAACCTAGAGCTATGTTTTTTATGTAATCCATGATGTATTTTTCTTGATCGTTTCTTTTCATTTTGTACATGTATCGATACATTATGATGGTGTTTATTATGAAAAGTCGTATTAGGAATGGAGTGAGAAATAGTACCAGAACGTGCATCCACAATTTGGATACTTCCATTTCTTTGGCCATAGAGAATGCTGTTACCCCAATATTCAATGCAAAGTGTATCAGATTGAAATTGTGGCGGGGGTGGTGCAAATAATGCCGACTGGGTTCCAGTATGGGAAAGTGCGGATTGCAATGTCATGGTGGGCACATCCAAAAGAGTTGGACAGGAAACAGATGTTGAGGAGGATGTATAGGATGGCGCAAAGGCGACCTTACGGATTCCTGTGATGTCATAAACGACGTATAATTTGTATTTGTAATTCAGGCAAAGGAAAGAAATACTCAGTATTAGAGCATTCAAAACAAAAAAAACATGTTTTCTTGCTTTCATTAAAAAGTGTCCATTAGCTCACCTCCTGATGAAAAAGCAAAATCATTGATTAAAAAATCAAGAGTTGTCTCCAAGCATTGTTGGTGATTCTGAATTCCATCAGTAGAATTAGAATTACCGGATCCCAAATCAGAAAACAATGTCGATATTTGAAATCGTTGCTGGTTAGTTTGTAAATCATACGCCAAAGATCCTAAAAAAAGATTTTCTAGGCTGTTTGCATTAGAAGTAGAAGCATGCGCATTGGGACACATTCGAATAGATTGATGATAAGATGATTTTCCTGTTAATGGATGCAAATAAAGTTGTTCTGAGTAGTCTGCAGAACTTGGAATAGAATCGAGATTAAAATAATAGGGTTTTGGACGTATCCTTCCCGATCGGAAATGAATACTGGAGGATGATGTATTTGTCGATGAATATCTTGTTGTGGTTGCAATATGTGGAAATTTCTTAGATGCTACAATAGCAAACGTACGTGACGAGGGCATAACATTAGTAAAGCGACTTTTGCAATCTAAAGATGATATTTGTCTTTCGTCTCTTTGATTATTTGGGACGGTATGATTGTTTGGATCTTGTCCGAATCCATTGCACAAAGGAGATAGCATACTTACCCAAGAGAGAGAATGTGTATCTCCCTTGTAGGAAGTGAGAATGTTAGTTTGGCAGGTCATCAAGTTTTGCTCTTCAAATGATTTTAGACTCCGCGCTGGATAGTTTTTGCTGTATACATTTTCGGACTTCCAAACAATAGAATCAGCACCATCATCTATATCCATATCTCGATGATTATTAGATTTCTTATATAATGGACTTATTGGTATGACGGTGGGTTGAAATCGTGATTGGTGACATATCATGTTCCCCATTACTTTTTCCTGTAAAACTCTTCTTTTAACCGAGTAAGGTAAAATTGATTTTTTTTCCAATACCTTGTAAACACTGCTAGATGGATGAACATTGATGGATCGGAACATATAAGAAATTGACAAATCAGAAGACGCGGACATAGTAGGAGGGTTTTTTCGTAAGACATTCGAATCCTGGATTGGGAAATAGGCTTTCCGAATAGGATCATATTGATATCCACCTAAAATAGTAGATAGGTTTGTGTCATTCAATGTTGATAATGTTTTTGCCTGGGATGATACTGTTGAAATTTCATTCGAATATGTATTGGATTCTTTCATTTGACGTTTTTTTGCTGCGCGTTGACGTTGCAATTGTTCCAAAACATCATCATTTGTTGTCGTTGTCGTTGTCGTTGTCGAATCTGCGTTATGACAGTTCGATGGAATCGATAAAGATGACGTATCTCGACGGTGCTTCGAATGTTTGCGATTCCACTTTTGATTTTTCACCCTCGAACTGGAACGAAATGGACGAGGATGTATGGAGTTTTCATTTTGTTTTTTTTTTGAGTGTCTCTTTTGTGTTTTTGGCATTCTTCTGCTAAGAGGAGTAATTATTTTGAGATGCTCAAGGGAAATAAATCATATTTGAGTGAAAAGTAATGGATAGAGAATGATTGCTTTGCTGCTGTCATATTTACATATCCAGCTTTTTTGCTGGACTTGGACTGCTGTGAGAAGGTCCTGTCAAATTGGATCTTGTTCATGCTCTCCTTTCTCAGTGACAGAATTGTTGAGCTCATAACCTTTTCACAGTGAAAAATTCCATGTCATAATCCCAGGTCGACTGGTTTCTAGAGAGAATTGGCACTCTCGAATTGTTATGATGGGTTGGAATGTTACTTCATGACGTTATATCGCGTACGATAAGCTCGAGGTAACCCCGTTGGGTCCACCCCATTCTTGGTACAATAGTATGAATAAATAAAACTAAATACTATACAAAGTAAAACAGAGTAAAGAGAAAATGAAGAGCAAAGAACTTTTAAAATCTGCGATAGCATTGATTCAAATGTTCATAACCTCAGCATGTTCATTCAAAATTACTTGGGTGTCTTTTAATAAAGCAAGCCAATCAACTTAGTCCATTGCCAAAACAATGTAGTTAAACTCTTCTTAAACTACAGAATTTTGAATAATTACTTTCGATCAACACGTTTACACCATGTCCATAGGTACTTTTAATTCTGAAAAAAGAATGATAGGTAATAAACTAAGAATATGAATGAAAAGTGTGATTAGATGTTTTACTATCACTACCGTCCAAAGGATTTAAGAAAAGTTTGACATGAGAAAAAGTAACAAGCTAACCCCTCTTTTGCAAAAAAGTAATTTGATGAATAATGAGTAAATAGCAGTGGGTACGCATATTTATTTATTATTTATGTAAATACTGCTAAATACACTTACGCAATTCCATATTGAGTATGATAATAATCATACGGCAGGCCTTTGTTTCATTGTACTAATAATCTTTGTCAAATGTAGCACCTTCGTCAACACAGGTTCCAGAATATTATCTTAAAGGTAATTTTCCAGTCAAAAAGCACTGAGAACAAACTACATAGGGTTCACTGATTAGAATGAAAAATGCAACAGAACCGCAAAGAACTGTTGATCATTGTAATTCTTATAGCGTTGATGCTTTACAGGGAAGCTATCAACAAAACTCAGTATTTGAATTCTTATGTAACGTTCCACAAAGAACTTACCGATGCAGTATCAACATTGACCTTTAAAGATAGTGGAGGTATGGAATTAGTGCCTGTGATGTGGCCAGGAGATCTCAGTAAAAGTAAGGTTTATGTTTGTGGTTACGAAGACCAAGTTCTTGCAATGTATCAACATATTTATCCTGAACACAAACACAAAATAGAACGAGCACGATCATTTAAAGATACCATGATAAACAAGATAACAAATAAAGATGTTTTGCTCGTGGGAAATGGATCTGGGTGTGATAGAAATTATTCATCTAAGTGGTATGAGCAAAATATAAAAGGAACCGTAATAATCTTCAATGGGGAGCGTAATTATCATGCGTTTCAAGATCTCAAAGATGTGAATACAATCCCAAGAAATCAATACCATCTTGGTTATAAAAAAGACGGATGTCAGACTGCTCGCATGTATTTTATGTCATATTTTTTCACTGGCCAGAAACAGTTATGGAACTATTTTCTCCAACCACAGAATAAACCCAAATCATCAAGACAGCATTTTGTTGTTTATACAGCTGGACGCTGTGTGAGTTTTCGCGAGGAGGCTTTTGACGCTATTGCTACGGCTAATCCATCCTCCAAAGCCTATTTTGCAGGAAAATGTTCTGGAACCCAGAAGCTTAACAATATTATCAAGTATGATGCTGAGAGTCATGATTATAAGGATAATTTTATCTTTTACAAAAAGTTCAAGTTTTGTCTTGTCATGGAGAATACCTTTTTAGATGGATACATCTCAGAGAAGATCTTATTGGCTTTTGCTGGAGGATGTGTCCCAATATATTATGGCACGATGGAAATATTTGATATATTTAATCCAAAGAGTTTCATATATTACGATATAAACAATCCTGAGCTCGCCCTACAAGAAATATCTCGTCTTCATAGCAATTCTTCCGCTTACGATGAAGTTATGGCAGAACCAATATTATTAGAAGGAACTAAAACCATTCAAAAGTATTTTTCCCTTAGTGATCAAATTATTGAAGATGCAATGTTGAAGAAGAAGATCCGAAACTTGATGTATACTCGCTGTAAACGATAATTTTCTCATTTCAAACGAAAAGGTTTTGAAGTGCTTTCAATGTAGAAATTTCTAGAAATTCTCAATCATTCAATAGCATTACTTGAGGGAGTGGCACTTCACAACAGAAATTCTTTAAATATCAATCATTTTACAATTTTCGACGGAAGTGGCATGTTTAAGAAGTAGTTCATAAATGATCATAAAAGCTGAGGAAAGATAGTCATCTTTTTTAGAGTCCCATAGTAAATGAAGAAACTATTACATATATTCTTTTTCTCTGTGTAACTTTAAAATACGAGAACTTGATACAGCAACATGATGTGCATACTGACAAAACAGGAAATTATAATACCATTTAAGACAAAGAGGGAATGCATACTCTACGATGATTAAAAAACGACAACAACAGCAAAAACTATTTCTAGCAGAAGCATCGAGATGCTGAAATTCAAACCACCTTATTTTTGTTTTCATTCGTAATTTTACTATCATTGTAATTACTTTCAAGACCATCATACGTCCACTTCATAATTATTCCCAAACATACCACATTCATTCTTCGATATTTAAAACACAAGGAATCGATTCGTACCATTGACATCTGAATTGAAGCCTTACATTAATGTCAAAATATAAAAATGAATTCTGTCAAACAAATCAGAGTTAACCTTTCTCTAGAGCTAGAAGGGTTGACTCTGCTGTCTCTCTCTAGAGATTCAATAATTCGGGATTTATTAGAAAATCTATGGATTTTTCAATTTTAAGTTATTAATTTTTAACATAAATAAAATGCTAAATTATTAGTATGGTAAAATCTACGCAAGAATATGCACCAACCATTTCCGAAAGAATAAATGTTGACAACTCAAGCCATCACGAGAGTGCATCTTTTTTTCAATCCATGCAAGATATTCCATTCTAAGTCATATTTCTCCCAGGTATTGATTGGAGAATTCCGTCATTGGCTCATTCACATCATAAACATGTCCACAAGTCGAAAAAGTTCCTTCTTGTGCATGAATCCAAGAATTCTATTGCTGTTCTCATTATTCCTTTTCTCTAAGAAAACACGGACACAAGCACTAATACCATTCCACAAATATTCCAACTCCTACAACCCTCATTCTCATTTTTTTTTCAACACAAATCCATCCATTCGCTTCACTACTGCGAAAACAAATATTTTTGTACAATCACCTCAAAGTACAAACCCTGAGGGAGAAGAACGATCATCATGGCCACCACAAGCGATGGAATTTAATGATGATGATAATTCCAGTGACTATTCCAACTATAATCCATTTGAGGAGGATCCAGATTTTTATGTTGAGAATGAAATCAAATCAAATGCAAAATCAGGAAAGAACGGAAAACAAAATTTAGAAAACCAAAAAGTAGACTTGTATGAAGACTATCCTTCGTTTGATTCCTATCAAACGCCGTCTGATTTTATGGAAAATGACGATACGAATAAAAATATTCCATCTTCAAGTTCATCTTTCAATGATAAAAATTCGCAATCTAATATCAACCCCATGGAAAAGCAAATTGAAACAACTTCCTATGAAAGCAAAAATAATGAAAAGGATAAACATCCGAATTCATCTTCAACTCTTGAAAAACATGTGTCAGTTCCAAGCAATAGCATAAATAAAGCACCAAGTGAAACTAGAGACAATGTAGAAACAAATTCTCCCACCGTAAAATCCTTCGTTCCTTCCTCCATTTTTGCCAATCTCAACCCATCACAATATGAAGCTGTGACATCGCTACAGCAAAGCGTTACCCGCGTCATTGCCGGTCCAGGAGCAGGAAAAACAAGAGTCTTAACATCACGTATAGCCTATTTATTATACCAACCATCTTCTTCTGACGAGTATGACCCTAATGACCAATATGGAGATGGCCGCATTATGGCAGTGACATTTACCAAAAAAGCTGCTGGTGAGATGCAACATCGTTTAGAATCTCTTTGTATAAATGCCGAGAAGGAACTTCAACAACAACGTTCTATGAATATGGAAAACCATTATGATCATGAAATTCGACAGGAGGAAGTAGAATCGGAGGATTCGGACAAACCACCCAAACCAGCAATTTTGGATAAGGTTACTGTGGGAACCTTTCATTCCATATGTGCTAGAATTCTACGTCGTAATGGTGATTTATTATCCACCCTCCTTCCATCCACAATTGAAACTGGGACAACACCATCTCAGAAGGATGGGAAAGTTGAAACCTCACTGCTAAATGGAAATTTTGGAATCATTGATCAATCAGAACAAATTCGGCTTATCAAAGACTCCTTGAAAGAAAAGGGTGTTACCTTAGATAAACTTCCCCCTTCTATTACAGGAGGATCAAGTCGTACTATCAAACCCATCCAAATCTTGAATGAAATTCAAAAGAGGAAAGAACATGATCTTTCCATTCCATCCAAATCTCCTCCTCAAACTCCAACAAAGGGTGCTCCTTATTTAGCACACTTGATTTATCCACTTTACACAACTGAACTCTATTCTTCCAATTCTGTTGATTTTCAAGATTTGATCTTATTAACACGTCTCCTCCTTTTTCAAAACATGGAGGTTCGAAAACGTATCCAAGGTATCTATAAGCACATACTAGTTGATGAATTCCAGGATACAAGTCAAGTTCAACTAGAATTAGTTCAAATGTTAACCACTAAAAGTCTTATGGTAGTCGGAGATTCCGATCAAAGTATATATAGTTGGAGGGGCGCAAATGGAGCGGAAAGTATGCAAAATATCGAAACAATTTACAAATCGGATGCATCTACCATATATTTAATGGAGAATTATCGTTCCACGACCAATATCGTCAAAGCCGCACAAAAAATAATCAATCATGGCACAAGTTCCAAAGATGAGAAAAATCAACGCCAAAACATGAAACCCATGCGAGGAGTAGGACCTACTCCACGGATATTAGCCTGTCGTGACGCCGAAAAAGAAGCTGCGTGGGTGGTTCAACAAATTCTCACAATGTCCAATCCAAATGATTCCACACAAGAGTATCCTTTACCATCCGATGCTACCGTTGCTATAATCTTTCGTACCAATGCCCAATCTCGTTTACTGGAAGAAGCATGTGTAAAATACAATCTACGCTATGCAGTTAGAGGCGCCGCAGGGACGTTTTATACCCGTGCAGAAATTAAGGATTGCTTGTGTTTTTTGAAATGGATGTATAATGGAAGGGATAGTAATGCCATGATACGATGTTGTAAAACTCCAAGTCGAGGGATTGGTCCAAAAGCCATTCAAGAGTTTGAGGAATATTGTTTCTTGGTTCAGGAGTATTCAGTACGGCATGGTGATTCTCCACCTTCATATTTGGATGTTTTACTTTCTTTTTCGAACGAGTCAAAATTACCAATACCAACAGAAAACATCATTTCCAAACGGGCAATGAATCGATTTGGTCCATTGGCGACTCAAATGAACAAAATTTGTCAAATGGCACAAACACTCACCGTTTCGGAACTTTTGAGCTATATTATCACCACATTAAATTTAAAAGCACACTTTGATTCCATCTCCAAAACCAGTAGCGAGTTTGCAGATAGATGGAGCAATGTAATGGAATTGTGTCAAGCATCAGAAAGATATGGTCAGGATGGACCCTGTAATCCTCCTCCATCAAATCACGATTCCCAAAGCGAAGCCAACCTCACTCCACTCTCCAATTTTTTAGAAGATGTCGCCTTACTCACTGATACACAACCAGAAGATGCTCCTACAGGAAGAATCGTTGCCAATCTCATGACTATTCATGCCGCAAAAGGTATGGAATTTGATGCTGTATTTTTAGTAGGAAATGAGGAGGGTACATTTCCAACACAAAGAGCCATCAGTGAAGGGGAAGGCTCGGTTGAACTAGAGGAAGAAAGACGGCTTTGCTATGTTGCTATGACTCGTGCCAAGACTCATTTAATCTTAACTTGGAGAAGGGAGGTAATGACCTTTTATGGACAAGGTTTTAAGGTTATCGAGCCTCAACGGAGTCGATTTTTGGATGATTTGATGTCTTCTAAGAAGAAGAAGAAAAACAAGATTAACAAGAAAAGCAATAGGGCGGATTTGGGGAGTATGAATCGGAAGCCCTTTCGAAAGCCGAGGAGTGGGACCGTTTTGACCCCCACAAGTATTGGTGAAAAAGTAGGAGGTTCGCAGTCTGAGTCAAGACAGAAATTACGAAAGCCTAGAAGTGGAACAGTACTCACGCCCACAAAAATAAATGAATATAGAACAACAAACTCACTTCCGAGATCAAGACGTATATCAAAGTCGGAAAAAGGGAAAATTTTACCAGCCACACAAATGAATAAGTTGAAGGGCACAAAAGCAACGTCGCGACCTAAGCGAAGGTCTTCACAAATATCGGATATCGAAAGGTTTCAAGCTAAAAAAGAATCTCAACGAATATCCAATCCTCCAGAAACTATGCAAATACCTGAAGCCCCAGGTGGATTATCATGGGAAGACTGGGACCCTACACCAAATGGATCTTAATTCAACAATGTTTATAGCTATGATATGTCTACATTACTGAGCATGAAGGAATCAGATCTATGCAAATATAGGCTTTTTTTGACAATGATAAGATATGAAAAGCTAGGGAATTTATTTGTTGTTTCTATTTTTTTGCAGCCAGGTGGTTTCTCATAGCGAAAAAATGAAAAGCAAGGAGATATTAGAAAGGCGCAAGTTCTGAAAAACGGAGTATGTTGATCATGACTTTTTAGGAATTTTGTTTTTCTTGCTTATTGTTTGATAACAGTAGGTAGTACCATGGAATGCTGAAATTGACTTCTTTTTTCAGTTCGTCCATCATGAGACCTACCATCTTTTATAATGAGAGACATATGGATGTGAAAATTTAGCCTTTTACACTGTTTTATGTGTATTTAAAGGTTTTACTTCATCCCACACTTGTTTGTAATATTTTTAGTCGCTACTGGGGATCCCTACATGCTTAATTTAAGCAAATTTATTAAGTCGCAAATAAGGTCAATCTCAACTTCTGCACAAATAAATTTGGCATAAGATTAAAAATAAAGGTCAGAATCTCTGTTGCAATCCTCGCAAATGTCGAATACTGCAAGGTATCCAAACAACATCTGCTTCCGATACCTGAAGCTCCTGCATCATTGTTATGGTGAGCTAAGGACCCTTTATGCAAATGGCATTAATCCAGTTTTTGTAAAGAGGAAACGAGAACCTTTTTCATGTACATGAATGCTTGCAGATCTTTTGAATATATTGACTTCAAAACAAAATAATGCTTCATGGAAAAAGAAATAATAGAATAAGACAATCTTGTTTTAAAATGTATACTTATTATATCTATAAACCAAACTTTGAGTATTCCATTCATATCCAAGAATGTCTGGCCAAAAATCTTTTATATAGTAGTCATATGTCTCTGTAGAGCGATCAAAACTATATTGCTTGCATTGTTGGAGATAAAAAAATAAAGATAAAAGTAAGGGAAACAGCAGTACGAGTCAAAAAACTCCTTTCCAAAAAATGCACAATCTCCAAGGCCGCATCAACCAAATTGTGAAAAGTTTCCTTCATAGATTTCAAGCCGAACCAATTCCTCAAGACGATCTCAAAACCCGTTTCATATTCTTTTCAATCTTTTTGCCATTAATTTCAGTAGATGTACTCAATCGATTTTTACGACTCCGAGTCAAATATCCAGTATTATGGCCCTTCCCTGATCGCTGCCGTTTCAAATCTCCATTTCCTTTGACTCGAAATCGCTTAGCTGCAGATTTGTTAGTTTTCATTGATCCTTTTGCAAAGGTTCGGACATTCAATTGTAATTGTGGATAAGAGAAGCGTTGAATGGGAATCGGGCATGAAAGAAAGAGCCTTCGGAATCCGTTAATCAACATGATAGTTATTCTTTTAGGTCAAATTAGGCGTAACAAGTAATTATCCAATTTAGAGTAATGAAGGATTAGATGGTTCGCTATGTTTTTCAGGATTCCAAATGCTATGGATGAATCTTCCAAGATGATTGGGTGCTGTTGTATATATTAAAAATATCTACCTCTCCGTTTCGCAAAAGTAGAGAAAAAGTTCTTCCCAATTTGTTGTTGGTTATCGTTGAATACAATGTGTTGTCCTTGAAATGAGTTCAACCTATACTTGAAATGAGTTCAGCCTATACTTGGCATGAAGGGCTGAAGGTGAGATGAGACCTGCCGGTCAGCTTAGCTTGGTAGGTAGAAAAAGTACTGTACGA
>Ga0209092_10003035_pt1 | contig 14943 bp, 10 predicted proteins | sample FraStrMetagenome_FD_187446 | JGI IMG/M metagenome (GOLD analysis project Ga0209092, IMG submission 187446) | Marine eukaryotic phytoplankton communities from Arctic Ocean - Fram Strait ARC3M Metagenome (SPAdes) (version 2) | ecosystem: Environmental > Aquatic > Marine > Oceanic | place: Fram...
CTACCATTCCAGGACACCAAGAGTTTAAGTTAGAACCATCTATTTTTGGTATCAATATGGGACGGGGTGGAAGAGGGACAAATAGAAAGACTGCAATGCTTAACCCTCAACTAAAATTATCACAGAAAGCAATCGATACCGCAGATGATAGTTATATAAAACGGCAATTTTACGACAAAGAACTATTTATGACACTAAATAATCGTATTGCATCTGAACATATGTTCGGACTTACGCCGATCCCAGTTGATGTGGCAATTAGTAGAGGAGTGGTTGATCATAATATTGATTTAACTGTTAAAAATCTTCTATCCCCTAACTCAATTATTTATCTCGGTGGAAGTCCATATGTTATTTATAGTGCAGAATATGATGATAGCTCTTGGAAACTTCAACCCAAAGATGTTGTTGATATGAGATTAAATATGAAAGATGTCGCAGATGCAAGTGTTATTAGTATGCAGGCTCGAAGCGGTGCAAGAGAGCTTCAAGAACTACCAGACGATTTAAAACGAGGGCAAAACAATGATGAGCCTATTCCTCTTAAACAGCGAAACCCAGAAGATGTCAAAAAAGAAAAAGACGACGAGAAGAAAAAGAACGACGAGAACGTGAGCTCTACTGTTGTAAATATAAATGGAACCGTGGTTACAAATGTAGATCCCGCGAAAGATAAAGACGATAAACCAGTTGAAATCAAAAAGAAACTTCTTCCGCAACTTCCCTCACCTGATCCTGAACCATCAACTGCTCTAATTGTTCCCCCCAAACCCATAGTTGTTCCATCTAAGGTAGAGCTTCCCGAATTACCAGCTCCTCCTGTACCGAAATCATTACCTGGCATATCAAGCACTCCAATACCATCTATAAATGATAATTTTCAACAGCCAGGTGTCATTGTTGGTGAAATACCCGACAACATGCGTAAGTTCTTTGTAAATGGATATTTCATTGACTACTATAAACAAAACAAAGATGGTAAGTTTTCCAAAGAAATGAAACCAATCGATTTAATAAACTCAAAAAATATCACCAAACAACAGAGAGATCAGGTTACTCAATCAAAAAATAATATTAGTAAGATACTTACGAAAATGAATGATACTGTTACGTCGAAAGGTCCTAATTCTCGCAAGGATATCTACAAAGGAGGTATGTATAAAGATGTCTTTACATTAGATGTTAACATGTCAAATGGTCCCGACAGAGGAAAGGGAAATAGGTTCGGACCCGAGAAATATAAGAATTATGTAAAAAATCTACAAATACTTAATATTGCATCTGACGGAGACTGTTTGTATAATTGTGTGTCTACTTCTTTTAATATTGAAAATGCATATCTGTTACTTGCATCTAAAAATAACGGCGAGGATGTTCGCGATAAGTTGATTTCCATCGATATAATAGATAATGAAACACAAAGTAGTGTCAGCAGGACGAATACAGAGTTCACTCCCATGTTTATAAGGTGGTGTGTAATCAATTATTATAGAGGAAATAGAGAGAAGCTTCTTTCTGAAATGATATTTTCAAGTAATCGATTATTTGGATATGCCTATACTGATGAATGGGTGAATAAACATCACCCCGAACTTCTGAAGAAAAGTGTTATGATCAAGGATATTATGAAGTTATTAAAGGAACTCGACGATCTGTCGAGCAATGAACTTGGCAATATTAATGCAAATATGAGTATAATGGAGAGCTACTTGCGACAGGCTCAGGATTTAATGCAAAATAAAGATTTAACAGACCAACAGAGGATTATGATGGCATATGATGTCGCCGATTCTTTGTTTAAGCAACACTCCTACGAAATTAAGTTTATGAATTTTAATCGCACCTTTCCGTCAAATATTCCCATAGATAAAATATCCCCTTTTTCGAGCCCAGTTGAGTTTATAGATGCAGAAAAGAGTATGATGGAGCCAACCTATTACGCTCAAGCTACAGATATTGCTATTATTGAAGAGATTTTTAAACTAAAGGTTATCGCCCTGAAACAAGAAACAGAAATAGAGATTATTGACTTGTCGAACGATAAGAACCCTGGGTCAAATATACGAAAAAGGAAAGTTGGATTTAGAGTAGCAAATGACATAAAGAACGAAGAAGGAAGAGAGATCCCAATTGACTTCCAGCGTGTAATTGTAGTAAGTTATGAAGATGAATTACACTATAACTTAATTGTATTTAATGCTGCTAACCCAAAAGACAAAAATGACGCAAGGAAACAATATGAAGAACAAAAAAAGAATGATACTCGAAAACTCACCAACATGTCTGGAGGTAAACGCACGCGACGAAAGCGTGGTGGTGCAAATAGCACGACTACTATCTCTATGAAAAACTATAAAAAGGCTATCTTCCCTATCAAGCGCGACGGAGTTACTCAAGGATTTCTGCCTTTGCTTGAGGGTCAGATTGAAGGAGCCATGAAAACAACGAATGCAATACAGACAGGCGTTAATCTTCAACTGCCTCGATTTGACGATATAGAAACCAGTCTTCCGATCTATATGTATCTTTTAATGTACACATCCTATAATTCGATCAAAGAGAGAACAGATAGCCGAATGTTTGAATTATTTAGACCATTTTACGCCGAGTTTTCTGTAATTGACAGCATACTTTCAAGTGCAATAGAAAAACAAAAAGAAAGAGATGAAATTAAAGATTTATATAAAAGAGCCTTTCTTATAGAGTTCAATGACAGCTATCTAATACAAAGTGGGCAGGTAGAGGAACTAAGTGACACCGCAAGTGAAACCTCTGAAGATATAAATAAAATGATCGGCGGATTTTCAAGAGGTAGCCCATATCAACCCTCCCCCATCACAAAAGATGTGATCGATATTCTGAACGACGACAAATCTAATTTAACATTTCATTTGAATGTGCATCTTACTTTGCGACCGGGCGAAGTAATCAATAAAACTGATGTTGCCGCACTATCATGCGAAGCCAGACTACAAGCAATTAAAATGAACTTGGCTAAAATTATGGGAAGACCATTCTTCCCCACTCCTCGCAACGAAGAACGATACAAAAGAGACGTTGCAAAAGAAATTAAATCTGACGATGATGCTAGTAAAAAATAAGAATAATAATTTTATTTAGTTAAGTTAATAGTTTGTTATGAATAATAAAATATTAACATGATATATATATTAGCATATGAAAGATACAAAAAAACAAGAATTTATCCTTTTATTTCTTATTATAGTGCTCTCGCTTGCCATGGGGGTTTATTTTGGTAATAAAGTTATTGTAAACGAAGGATTTGGCGGAATAGGTCAGATAAAAGAGGGATTAAGCAAAGCAAATACGGTAGACGATGTAAAACGAGAATATATGCGTGTAATTAATCGTGCAAAAAAAACAAAGGACACCGTAGTTGAAAATGTAAAAACAGGAGTTTTAAATAAATTAGGCCTTGTCATGTAATAATTACATTTTTTTGTTTATATAATGTATATAATTGTATTCTATATAAATGACAAAAAAGAACGGGAAAACTAATGCAAAAGGATTAGCCAATGTTCCATATCCAACACCAATGCCAGATGGTATGATAGTCGGTGGAAACTCGAACATTGGTTACCTTCAGCGTTTTCTAGGATCTATTCATTCCTATATACTTAATTTAAATAACAGTAAATATTTCGCCGGATTTGTGATGATATTATTGAACTTAGGTGCGAAGGTTGTCCCTGTTAATTTTAGTAAATCAACACAAGAATACTTAAAGAACGGTGTTAGCAAACAAATATTTGTTTTCTCAATGGCATGGATGGGAACACGCGATATCTATACGGCATTAGCATTAACCTTTGCATTCACTATTTTATCCGAATATTTATTCAATGAAGATAGCAAACTGTGTGTTGTTCCCAAAAAATACAGAGTTCTACATTCCATGGTAGATACTAATAATGACGGAATAATCAGCGAAGATGAGTTGGCTGCTGCAACAAAGATATTAGAAAAAGCCCGCAATGCAGCACAAAAACAACACAAAGAGCAAAAGGTTGCAGGAATTGTTTAATTTATTACTTATAGAATAACGATATGCAATGCATTTCCGTTATTCTACTATTTTATTATCTCATTTTTTATTAAGTTACTATTATAATGTCTTTAGCAATGAATGCCGCTCCATTTGATAATGTCGATAATTCGACACTCCAATTACAACCATCGTCAAATAGTCAAAAAAAAATAAGAAACAACAGAACGGTTAAGTTAAGAAATGGATCAAACAAGATCTCTTCTGAAAACGTGAATAGTGTTATATCCAATATTCATGGCAGTCAAGAATATGAAACAAATGAAGGATCTTCGGAAATGGGGGATTTTACTCCTCTTTCTCCGCCAGTATCTGTTGGTGTAGAACAAACAAGAACCCGAACCGAGCCTACCTATTCTGAACAAAATGAAGAAGACCCCGATAGCTCTAGCTCAAACAGCCAACTTAATAACTACGGTTCCGTATCAACAAGTAATAATGTTGATTACGATAAGTATAGGCAATATATTCCAGATTATAAGAAAATGTATGGCGACGAGGTTGATGTTGATGAAATGGCTGGAACGAATGGTCCAGCCAATGGGGTATATTCAGGCGTTCCAGTTGGGAACTCTCTGCAGAACATGCAAACTCCTGGAAGAGTTGTGGGACCAGATCCTCTCATGGAAAAGCTTAACTATGTTATTCATTTACTTGAAGAACAACAAGACGATAAAACCTCTCATGTAACCGAAGAGATAGTATTATATCTTTTTTTGGGAATATTTGTTATTTTTATTGTTGATTCTTTTACTCGTCTTGGAAAATATACACGCTAATAACAATAATCATTCGGTATTGTATTACACAAACGCTGAGTGTATATAAAGATCGGATATATATTCAGGTACATAACCGATCTTTATAAATTATATTCATATATATCATAATACTAATAATTTTGTTATTAGTATAATGTTTAGATTAAATACTATTTCTAATAAAAACCCCTATTCTAACCGAAATATTGAAACACTTGATTTACTAGAAAAGTCTGGAGATGTTAATATTGTGAATAGTAGCGGCAATAAGTATGTATTTAACAATGGATCACAGTATATATCACAATACATGATAGGTTCGATAGGAGAATATATATTTAGAAATGTCCCAATTGATCATCCAATTGCAGTATTAAATAAGCAATATAATGGCACATCGAAACCTATTAGATATTCAGTTATAGATGACAAGCCTATAATAATCAGAGTGAGTGGAGGGTTCTTTTTCACTCCTTTTTATAATTTTTTTGATGAGAATATTAATAGAATTAATTTAGTGGATGGGTCATACCGATTTATGAAAGATAGAACGTATCGTTTTCTAGATACTGGTATTTCTTCCTCTCATCCGTTTAAGATTGTTTACTTAAATAATGCGATATCATTCGACAATAATAAAAGGGACGAAGATGGAAACCGTTACATTGATTTAAAGATGTCTAATACCGATCCGGTAAGCTACGGTAGTTTATACTTTCAATGTGAACGCCATAGTAATATGATCGGCTACATGCACATTTTAAATAAAACTGTATTTGAAACAGGAGAAAATGGTAATGGTAAATATGATTTTTATCACGGAGATGTAAAACTAACTGTAGATGGAGATTTTGAAAGTGTTAGTGTTTATTGTTTTTATCATGGGTATATGGGAGGTAAAGATATTCTTCGATTTTTTGAGTTGAGTTTTGATGGCCCCTTTATAAAATACAATCCTCAGACTGCAGAGAAAGAGTTTGTCACGCGACCTAACGAAGGTGAACCAGGGTATGATGTTAGATTAGATACAACCTCAAATCAATATGATAAAAATTACAATCCATTTATTGACAAAGGAAATGCGTTATATAATTCTTCAAGAGATCCCAGTTCACCATACTTTGCGGGAGAGGCGTCTATTCCTGGAAACGATAATTTTAATGTTAATGTTTGGATGGATGCCGTAGATGGACGTAAAATGGGCGTTGCCACATATGGTAAAGTATCTTCTAATTTAGTTACTAATGTAAATAGTGTAAAATCACTTTTTTCAACTAATCCATCACTAGCATCAAATATGCTTACTGATCTAAGAATTAATAATCGTGTTGGATTTAGAGGTTTGATTGCGTCTAGTCGTGGTTTTAACGGTGCGACGTTTCAAAATAATATTGCAAATAAATCTTTTAAGATTATAGACCCAACTAAGTTTGACATAGATATTTACGGTAAAGCAACCGCTAGTGTTTTGTCTGGAACATTAAATTCTGTTCAAGTAGAAAATATAAATACTACAATATCTAATGGTGAAACTAATATCCTAACAGAAGGTGCATCGTTAAATGGCACGAAGGCACTTCTTAGTGGTTATCTTATTACAATGAATGAAATAGAGAAGGGTGCTGAGACAACAAATGGAAAATATGCAAAAGAAACGTTTAGCGATGTTAACAGTCTTGCAAAGGTAGCAAAAAAATCAGAAATTGCTGGAAAACAATGTGCGAATATTTATTTAAATGCAATAGAGGATACAGTTAGTGCTAATACTGCTTTAATTATTTCTAAAAAAGATGCTGATATTACTTGTGTGGATGTTGCTGATGCAGTTAATAAGACAGGAATAACCGCCCTAGGTTTGATAGCTGGTAAAAGTGCTGCTATGGGTGCATCAGCTGCAATTACAAGTATTGAAAAATTAAAAGAAGTTATTCTTTTAACCCCAACTGATAAAGATAAACAAAATGCGGATGATAATCTTCCCCAAGAGGCGAAGAAATGGGTAGAACAAGGATTACTTCCATTATATTATAAAAATAATGATGATGATGGATTTACTGCTCTTGTTATTGGTCCTACAAATGAAGAAAAGCAAGAAGCGATAGGTTCTTTAACAGATCAACAAAAGGAAAATATTGATAATGGAACTGCTGAATTAGTAATGAAATGGAATAGTGATAAAAAGAAGTTTGAAGGTGATGGTATAAAATCGATATCAGAGAATAACGATAGTGGCAATGATGGTAATGGACCAAGACAAATGACACGAGGGTTATCTCCTTGGGTTCCTAGTTGGGATCGTAATGTGGCGACAATAACAAACAACTATATTACGCAAACCAATAAAGTAAATACTCGTGGAGCAAGTAATAGTGTAAAGGCTGATGTGTTAGCAAAGTATGAACAGCTTTCATCTGTTTTAAACTCTAGTATTGTTAGTGGATTACTCAAAGATTCCGCGACATTGAATGGTATCATGGAAGATATTTTATCATCCACTGCTAGAATTGTAAATCATCCAGAATTAACAGTAGTAAAGAACTATAATGGTGGTAATAGCGAGTATAGTGGTGTTAAGCGTGCAGTTCTTATAGGTATAAATTACAAATTAAATGATAAGTTAACCACTTTGGCTGGTTGCATAAATGATGCAATGGCATTGCGTGGCATGTTGATGGATACATATCAGTATAAAAATGAGAATATTAGTGTATTACGAGATGACGGGCGTGCTGGATATGTTAATCCTACACGTGAAAATATCATTCAGTCGATAAGAGATGCAGTAAATCTTAGCAAAGAAGAAGATGAATTGTGGATACATTTTTCTGGTCACGGTTCATTCGTTGTTGATAATAATAAGGATGAAGTTGATAATAGAGATGAGGGTATTATTCCATCTGATTTTGATGAAGACACTATCAATATCATTCTTGATGATGAGTTAAAGCCCTTACTTAATGAAGTAAAAGGAACTGTCATGATAACACAAGATTGCTGTAATAGTGGATCTGGGTGGGATTTACCGTTTAAATATACAAAGCAGAATGACAATACTTATAAACGAACTATTGAGGGCACAATGTTTAGTCATAATACAACAGATAATATTTATATGTTATCTGGCTCCACCGATGATCAAGAGGCAATTGAAACCAATGATCGTCTTGGTGCATTTACAAATGCCCTTATCGAGACTCTACGTTTACGAAATCATACTGTAACATTTACAAAGTTAGAAGACGATATCAACAAGTATCTTGAAGAACAAGGTCATGAGCAGAGAACTGTTTTTACAAGTGCTAATTATAACATAATTAGTGCAGGAATTACTAGATCAATGGTTACTGGTAGTAATGCACCACAATATAGATACTAAATATAGGATACTAAATTACGTATGTATTAGAGTTTTATAACATCTAATACACAGCGACATCGACCGTCCATCCTTCCATAAATTTTATAACATATAATGCTATATCATTTGTAATACGTTTATCACTACAAATCATTAATGATGAAACTTTCGATCTAATATCGTCACATATTTTGTATATTGTGTCTATATTTTCCATTGAAATATGTGCAGTGTATGCTTCATTATCGAGAGAAACCGACAGGGTAGGATACGTCTCTTTATATAAATCGCAAATAATCAACGGGGGTGGACATGTTAAACATGTCCCAATGAGTTCTTTTTTATCTAATACTTTGTTTTTCAATACAACTTTAATCTTTTTTCCAATAAGAGTAGAATAAAGGTTTGGGTTCATCATTCACAATAACTAAATGTATTGATTTTCCGTTCGTATGTTAATTCAATATAAAAGTTTTATTCGAGGGATACGTAGGACATGCAAAATTATAAAAAAAATATGCAGTCGGACTACTGCTAATATGAGCATTTTTGGTGTTTAAGTCTTCAACTATCGCGTCATTTGATGAAATGTTTTCAACTGAAAAATATTTGTAGTTGCATTCTTCTCCATATTCTTTTACTATTTTTGTAATCGAAAGTTTACATGAGTAAGCGAATATATCGTCTGGAAGATCATCAACGCGAATGCTGGCAACAAGAGACAGATTATTTTCTCCATCTTCATGTTTCATGCAGCAGTTTCTAAAAAAATACACGGACTGCAACGTTTGTGTTTCATTTAACAACATGTATACATATAGATTTTCACTTTCCATGAGAGATATCATATTTCCAATCGATGGTAATATACATATTTGAAATGCGTTTTTTCTCTCTTGTATGAAATTATGAACGATAGTGTAATTACTAGAGTCGCATCGTATAACTACTCCCCTATTAGCAGGTACTTCTGCAAGCATTGTCCATTTCGACATATCGAATGTTGTTGTCTTATAAAAGCAAAGCGGGACGATCCCTGTAATTTCATCTTCTCTCTTAAAGAGAGAAACAGGTATTCTTTGTGGTTCTCGTTGAATGGTATACTGATGTGTGTATATAACAATGGGTGCAACTCCCTTCTTTCGATGATATGAACTTACACACAAGTAGTCAACATAATTTATATCAAAGCTTGGAACACTTTTGTTTCCCGACACTGTGAATATATCTACGTGTAGCGGACGAGTGGTCATGCAGCCTTTTATTTCGTCTTTCGCAGTAACCTTTCCTGAATTATTATGCAAAATAGGGTTTTGTATTGTCCACGTAGACAAATGACAAGGCGTTGAATGACCCTTAAAATACGGAATAATGTTCGATTTATTTGGAACAAATGAAGACATGCTAGTTTGTAAATAGTGTGTTTGAATAAACGATGTAACCGAAGTTTCTAAATAGGACATATTATCGGTGTCAATTTTTTTAACAACAACATCCGGGCTATAATATTTATTTTTGTCTGGGAGATCGTGCTGTATAATTCCAACTGGGCGAATGTAATACGAAAGATTGTAAACGTGAAAAACTGGCTGGGACGACCAGAACGGATATTTTACTTTAATAAAAATAGTAAATATGAGAACAACCGCAACGATTGTTAATAAAATATAGAATGCTATCATAAGCGTTGTTATTAGTAAACGCGTATAATATTTATCTTTTTGTTCTACGTTCCTAAATTATTTAGTGACGCTTGCCGGTTCTCTTCTTGTGGCTCTTGCCGCCTCTCTTCTTGTGGCTCTTCTTGTGGCTCTTCTTGTGGCTCTTCTTGTTGCTCTTCTTGTTGCTCTTGCGGGCGTGGCTGCGAGAGCGACGACGGCGTCCACCAACGGTGGCGGCGTTATTAGCGGCACTGCTTCCTGAGTATCCTTCGGGTCCAGACATCTTATATAGTACACAACTAAAATAATTTATTCTGGCTTTTGGAGAACGTATAAATATTGATATTCGTATTCGGCTCGGATCATGTCTACCTTTTGCAACTCAATAAATCCTACTTTTCGTGCAATAGATAAAATAGTTGGTATATCCGACATATGAAGTTCGTGTTTATTCTTCCTAAATAACTTTCCTTCTTTTCTTGTTGTAAACTTTTCAACAAAAACTGCATTATCGCTATTATCGTCTACCTCAAAGTTTGATCCGTATTTAAACTCATCAAACACAATATTGCTATGTGTAATTCTATTTTTGGAGTATCTTTGGGGCGAAACAACGAGGAGTGGATTTGCTGGAGGAAGTATGGGATCAAACATACTTTTATCAACAACGTGAATGGTTAACTTGCCGCCAGGCATTAGCCAATTAAAACAGTTAGATAAAAACGCCTGTTTGTTCTTAAAATAGTAAATAGTGAAATACAAACATGTTATATGTGTAAACTGACTATTTTTAAACAGGGATGGTTTCATAACGTCGCCCAACACATATTTATTTTTAGGATTAATTTCTTTCGCCTTTTTCACCATTGGTTCAGAGTTATCAACACCAGTAACATCTCCTACACCTGCATCTGTTAATTGTTTCACATGATGCCCTGTTCCCGACCCGATGTCTAAAATAATACTTTTTTTAGTAGGTTCAGTATACTTTACGATCTTTTGTATTTCAAACTCGTTCTTGGAATGGGTATAGGTAAGTGAATCGTAAACATTTGCATAAAAGTCATCATAAATATTTTTACCCTGTTTTAACTCGAACTTTTCTTCTGTAGTAAACGCCTCAATGCGCGAAGATTTTGAGTTGATATGTCGAAATAGAACAAGGAACAGAATAATAACAATGACAGCTTTAGCCCATACCGTTAAATTATTAATAGAACTGTATCCTTTCTTTATTGTTTTACCTAGATTATCCATTTTTCCTATATGTATTGCCTATATGTAATAATGTGATTTTTTTTGTTGCACTACAATACAAAAACAACTCCAATGGATAAATCGATAATTGATGATGAAAGAACGTCTTCTGACTTCAAAGGAATAACATATTCTGGATTTAAATGTTCGACTGTTATGCAACGTCTAGCGGATGCAATGATAAATGAAAGGCTGGAAAATGCTTGTTATTGGTGTGCAGAACTTATGTGTTCTGGTCACTATATGGAACTATGGGAAACATTAATTCAGTTTTATTGTAAATATATTCACATATCTAATCCTAAATTATCCATTTACATGGCAAAGAAACTAATGAGATTTCGTGAAAATATGAACGATGCCGATACCGCACAAGACCAACTGGATTTTAGAAATGACCCAGGATTTCGATCTCTGTTTATAGAGTTCGTTGTTATTTTATCAGTATCTTCTAAAAAGTACACAATTCAATCAGTAAAGGTGAAACAGGAGGACTTTAATATGTTAACATTTAAAGATCTTTTACATGCACCCGATCTTACCTTTGGAGAAAAAGTTCTTCACGAAGATGACCCAAAAGAGTTAATCATTGCAATAAATGAGCTTGCATTTAATTTATCTGAAAAAGAAGCTAACACTATGCGGGCATATTATTGGTACGAATGGATTATCGAACATTCAAAAATATGTAAAAAAAATAAACAACTATGTCGAATAGCAACGCGGTCTGATATAGAAAGTGTGCTTGTCGACGATAAGTGGTCAACCAACCCAGTGTGGTTAGTATGGATTTTATTAAAAGACATATCTGTAACAAGGGGAAAGATGCACGAAAAAATAATTGACAGTTTATTTCAAATATTCTCGTTTCGATATACTGATGGTTGTAATACCAAAAGAAGGGTAGTTGTGTACTTTGCCATTGCGATATTAACCACCAACATTGTATTTAGCGAATATGAAATTATAAAAGATAAACGAGTTCTCTCTTGTGTTCTTTCGCAGATGAATGGAGTATTCACACAAGTTAAGGAACATGGAAATCGCATTAAACAAGCGAAGGAACAAGAAATGAATAATAATATTGAAGACTCCTCATCGAAATCTTCGCAAATAGCCGACATACAAAACGATTTATTTGGCATTCCCGGTGATGTTTCACAAAACGAAAAAAAAACAAGACAAAACAAGACAAAATCTAACGCAGAGAATACTATAATAAAAGATGCAACAAATGATATATTTTCGACTGATTTTTTACCCAGGATATAATTTAGATTTACAATATCAACGCGGGATTAGATAATAATAATAATCTAATAGAATTTATATAGCCTGTCAATGAGTGAACCAAATCCAATCTCTACTACTCTCGGTTCTGGGGTTTCATCAATTGGACAAACTGCAAGTTCTATCGCGGATAGCACATCTTCTACCGTGTCGTCTGCTGCGAGTTCTATCGGAAGTTCATTACCATCTTCATCACCTTCCTCGATTGGATCGCCTTCCTCGATCGGTTCGCCTTCTTCAATCGGATCGCCCAGCTCTTCGACAAGTGGTAGTGGAAGTTTTTCATCTCTCTTTTCCTCTAGCAGTTCAAGTGGAGTATCCGAACCTAGTTTTTGGAACTCATCACTATTTCTTGGAGTTATTGGAGTAATATTACTTATCTTTATTATTGGAAATATTTACATGTATATTACAACAGGTGAGGCGTTATTCTGGGATGAAACTCTATCTGGTGTTAGTAGCGTGACTGGTGGAATAAAAACATTTTTTGATAACTTAATGAACAGCACCGAAGTGGGCGGCAAAGGAGCGGTTGAAGTTTCAGGTGAGACAGTCAAATCTGCAGCATCCATTCCTGACGAAATTGTGAAAGGAAGCCAAGACTCCCAAAGTTCTAAGACAATAAATGGTGCGGATAATGTAGAAGATGATGGCGACGAACCTACCACATCTTCCAGCAGAAATAATCTTGAAAAGAAGATAGACAGGTCTACTGTAACATCGCCTTCTGCAAATCAGCAACAAGTACCACGCGAGATTGATTATTCGGGCCCAGAACCAAATGAAAACAATTCCAAGAGCACAGGTAGTTCATCCATAGGATTTTGCTATATTGGAGAATATGATGGAACCAGAAGTTGTGCATCAGTAAACGAGTCTTCAAAATGTATGTCGGGTGATATATTTGATACAAATGAAAAATGCATGAACCCTTAAATATAGTCATAAAAGTATGAAAATAATACAACTATACACATCGTATAGCTGTATTATATATATATATATCAAATAAATAATTGTAAAATAGATTAAATCCGGAATATGCTATATTTTGTGTTTTGTGATACTCGGGTTCCGTTGCCATCGTTTGCTTCATTTACATTGTCCCCGACGGGTGCAAACATATTGATTGTTATAACCATGTCCACATATTGATTATTTACACTATCATAAACATAATTTGTTGCACTATACATAGATGGAAGAAAATCTCCAGTGTTTCCATTGTCTGGTTGAGAGAAGTATACTGATCCGTGAAATTTATTTTTTTCCCAGGACGGATAATCGGGATATAGTTCAAGAAAGGTTTTTCCAGTAATTTCTTCAAGTTCGGCTTTATCATACGTATTTTCAATATCTATATTAAACTTGTCTGCAAACTCGCTTGACACAATCGCTTGCTCACTAAACTTATACAAGTTTGGTTCAAGTTTTTCGCGATCATCTGCCTTATTAAAGTTTGTTCCAGCATATAAAATGCCTCCCTTCACTATTTCCTGTTCCACAGGTAGATCATCGTTCTTAACTATTGGTATCACTATTGTAGATTTGTCTTTTTTTGATGAATTATAGCTTACATCAAGTATATTATTGGATGTATATATGGTTTCACTATTCACCTGGTTCATATATGGCAACGGCGTGATTATATTTGGAATAGGTTGTTCATATTTCTCATTTATAATTTTATCGTTTGCGTCTATTCGCAAATAGTTCTTTGTGTTAGGGTTTGTTATCGTGTTGGCATTTCCCTGACTTGCAAATGAAGTAGTTCGATGTATCCATTTTCCGCGAACTTTATTTGCATATATCTGAGCCTTTGTATCTCTATCTTCCTTGTTTTCGTGTTTAAGTGTTTCAACGTGTTCGTCTAATTGCTGCTGTTTAATTGTATCGTAATCGAATGCTCTATCTATAAAGCTGTATTCTCTGTAATATACTTCTCCATCATTGCCAATTAGTTCTCCTGAAATATTATTTTCATTTTTATTAGGATTTACATATTGACTGAAATCTATGGGGGCAAAAGTGCCGTCCAATACGTCAACATCGACTGTCCTAATAGCAGTTCCTGTGTTACCATTTGTATCAGTAGCTGTATAGGTTACAGTATATCTGCCAACTTTACTCGTATCTATGTTACTATAACTTGTCACAGTTTCTCCACCATTAGCGGTTGCTCCTGCATCTGTATATGTTGATCCCTGTTCAAGTAACTGGATTTTGACCTATCAATGTTATGACTGGTTCAGTTGTATCAACTACGATTACCAGTCTACGAGCTGTCACAATAGTCCCATTTAGATCTGTAGCTGAATAATTTATTATATACATACCAGCAGTTGTTCTATCGAAATTGGTGGTTACTATTACTGTTTCTCCGCCATCGGAGGTTGCCCCTGCATCATTATATATAGAGTCCTTCTCAATAGTAACTGGATTATCGCCGTTTATCGTGATAGTTGGACCATTTGCATTAACTACATATATTGTTCTAGTAAGATTTGCTGTATTACCATACTCATCTGTAGCTGAATATGTAGTTGT
>Ga0209092_10003038_pt1 | contig 14927 bp, 16 predicted proteins | sample FraStrMetagenome_FD_187446 | JGI IMG/M metagenome (GOLD analysis project Ga0209092, IMG submission 187446) | Marine eukaryotic phytoplankton communities from Arctic Ocean - Fram Strait ARC3M Metagenome (SPAdes) (version 2) | ecosystem: Environmental > Aquatic > Marine > Oceanic | place: Fram...
TCGCAACGAGGGAGTGTGTGATTGGAACGCGAACCCAAACCCTCTTTCTTAGAAGTCTCGTCTCGTGTCTCGTGCCAGCGACGCTTGTACGATCAAGGGTTTCCTTCCAATTCTGCGTATTTTTTTCTTTTGTGAAAGAAATGTTAACAATAATACTCTACATTACATACTACAAGCTACAAGAGCAGATGTTTGAATAATAATTGGAGTACTCTCAGTTAAGAAAAAAGAAAAGGAGGCACTCAAGCATCGACCATGTCCCGATGCTCATGCAAGTCGTGCCGGAAAATATATAGATAATAGAGTGCATATTTACGACAAGTTACAGGACTAAAATGATCATAAATTTGTCGCATAATAATGTAAGGCTGCTGTTGGGAGTTGAGCATCATTTTTCCCATGCCTCAGTTACTAGCTACGTAGTAAGTTGTCAGAAAATTAAAAGTCTTTGTTAACATTTAAGCTTTTCCCATCACAAAGCTGCAATTTAAATGCACTGCATTGATCTATTGGCTTACCGAAGGAAATGTGATAATAAGTAGTGTTGAAGGGCAATGATAAAGAAGAGTTGAGCAAACGTTACAAATTACTCTCCGACTAACATAATGATGTTGGCGCTCAACTTATCATATTAACGAATTCCAACTCCTTGTTGAACACTATTTCACAAGAATGCCTTTCGCCTTTCCGAAATTTTGCCACATGATAATATTGTTGCGTCTTTGGTTATCCGGAAAAAGCAAGAGGCAATACGATGATCAAAATGCGGCAGCTAGATCTAGTGTAACGACATCATGACTTGGTCAAATTAAAGTTGCTGTTTCAATTTCAAACGATACTCTCTACGTGGTTTGGGTTGGAAAAAAGTTTTCTACATTATGCGTGTTCTTGTTGTCCTCGTGGCCACCGCACATACTCATGAAGAATTAAAGAATTACTTTCTCAAAGGAGTTAACTCTTAATATACTTCTCAAGAGCAAGCATGTCTTCACTAGTTTAAGTCTCATCTTTACGAAAGATTCATCGAATTACAGACACCCTCGCATGTGTAATGCTATTGAAATGAAATTGTTAATTTGCAGTTAAAATATCAATGTTTGTACAAAGTAAAAATAAAGGGTAGTAAGGGAGTTTTTGAAATCAAGAAGGCTAGAATAAATTACATTTGTTTTCAAACGGAGCGTTTCTAGAATAACGGCCTCATGATTTACTCTTAATTACGATAGGAGTCCTCCTCTTAGTTGTAGAACCATATGAATTGTACTCCCAGCGGTAATATTGTAGCTTGCGATCGTCTTGTCATCTGCTAATTGCTTCCCTGCGAAAATTAACTTAATCTGATCAACTTGAATACCCTCTTTTTCTTGGACAGCCTGCTTGATTTGCAATACTTGGTTTTCTGGCTCAAAATTGAAAGCTTCTTTTCGACCTGTAAGAGTTTTGATAAAAATCTATCGACACTAACGGTAAGAGCTTTAATTTAGACACGTTGGCAATTTCCGCCCAGTTTACGAACAAAATACAAAAAATAATATCTCACCTGCATCGTTTATATGATATAATTTCTGCAGTTTAAGGGATCCAAAAGTTTCTAGACGTTGAAGAAAATGGCCGTGATCAAAAGGTTCTGGAGGTTGAACAAAATGATTGTGATGGGATCTCTGTCAAATTTCGAGATTGGCCAAGAATGAGATGAGAGATGTGAGATGTGGGAGGAGAAGAAGCAATAAATAGGCGTGTTTCCCACGAATCAGACTAATTTTATTTCAACTGTATGCTTTTATTTTATTAACTTCTACTCTTGTACCAGGTATTTAGTTTGTGTCTCTCGAGAAAGCAGTAGTTTGAAATTTGAAAGTGAATGTAGTAGTAATTAGTACTGACTGACCTATCGTAGATTGATTTTCTGATTGCTAAATAAACACGGGATTACCGAGCATACAAGCTGAAGCGACAAGGTGCCCGATTTGAGAGACAGCGTATGTATAGAAGCCATTATAATAGGGGAAAACAATTAGAGTAGTATTTTTACGATATTTTACATTTTGAGATACCAATAACAGAGCACTAATACTTCTTTTGATGAAAGGACCATGCAAGAATTGCAAGAACAAGAATTTGTCGCCAAATCCAAGTTCAAAATCTGGCTTTCTGGCTCTCTCTCTTAGACACTGTCCGCAAGAGGCGTTTCTCCTTTCACAACATCTTTCACCTTCCTAAACCAAATTGACAGCAACCTCTTTGTATATTTCAACATTTCCAACGATTTCCACAATTCATACACCAAACGAAAACAGTCATTGGCTCATCAGCTGAACGCGTCTGTTTTTGTGTACTTGTAGTTTTAGTCGATTTGCAACGCCCGCAAGTGAAGAGCGAAGCTTTGAGAAGGTCACCTTTGATACCACAAATCTCGTTGATCTTCTTTTCGTTTGCCTGATCCCAGTCAAGCCTTCGAGAATCATTAGCCTCTTCCACCATCTTTTCGCGCTCCTGCTTTTTCTCAGAAGTGGCCAGATCATCACTGGACATGGAAACCAAATTCTTGGCCCTCAATGCCCCCATTAATACTCTTTCGCGTAAGACTTCATTCTTTTTCAAATTAAAGGCGAGCTGGCGTGCTTTGTTCATATAATCGCTCTTCTTCGTAATAGAGCAGTATAGTTCACTCATTTCTGACTCAATTTCATCTGCTCGACTCGCGCAAAATTCTTTCAACACGTGCTTCGGAATGCTATCCCCTTGATGTAAACAAAGCATGTCCATAATTTTTTGACAGATATTCCTTCGTATGGGAGTATATTTCGACCATCCAGCCTGTACATCAAGAAATCCACTACCTTGCCGAGATATTTTGGGCTTGCTTGGTACCTTTGAATCTTCATTTTTCGCAGAAGTAGCAGTATTGACTGATGAAGGCGCTTTCTTAGCAGAGGAAACTCCAACACCGCTCGCTTTGGCAATACCTTTCCATTTCTTTACCAGAGCCTTCGCCATTTTTTGAATATCTAAATCTTTATTTTCCTTTTTACAAACATGAGTATTTACAACTTTTGCCACCATAGTTTTTTGAAGAATGGTGAGGTTGATGGGCAATTCGTCCATACGTGACAACACGTCCAAAAACCCCTCTCTCGTCATCTTGTCGCTGCGCTTTATAAGCACTTGCTTCAACTCATTCGTTAGCCTGATGGTTTCCGTTTCGTTGCTCGGCATGGCAATGGTGTTACCGCACGTGGTATAGCGTTTGAATATAAATTATCTTGTTGTATAGTGTGTTTTCGGTGTTGTGCATCATTTCAGTGGCCATCATGCTTTCCATGTGTGTGTGTTTTACCTTGTCATAAGTCGTAGCTCGTAGCCACATGCAGTTATTCTCGCGTAATAGATCACACACAGTATCTTTCCATTAAGATCAGAAATCATACACTGTGTACGTGTATTCGTACATTTTACAGAAAATGTAAAGAGGAAGGTGAGCGAACCGCAGCCGCAATTGTACAAGCGTACGCTCTGAGCAGCGAGCAGCGAGCAGCGAGCAGCGAGCAGCGAGAAAATAGAAAGACTTTACATTTAAAAGCTTAGCCATAACACGAACTTCCAAATCTATGCCGCGCGCCCGATCCCCGATCCATCATACATCATACATGACACATGACATGACAGCGACAACAGCACACAATGAAATCATACGGGTCATTCACACACACGTACGTACCGGTACTGGTATTAATACATGTATTTCAATAATATTTCATGCAGATCCTGCGGATGCACCAAATACAAAAACACACCTGATACCAACGAACCTGGATACAAATTACAGAATCACCCTTGATTAGAAGATACAATCACAATGGTACGCAGAAATAGCAACAACAACAACAACAACAATAAAAGCGGGGGCAACAAAATTACGGGTCGAAAGTCCAATGCCGGCGGCGGTCGACGAGGGAAACCCGGTCTCAAAGGAAGTCGATCCGGTGAGATTGGAGTCGGTGGCGGTGCAAAAGGCCGTGCTGGAGGAGGAAGGAGGGATAGCAATGATGGTGACGGTGGTGGTAGAGGTAACAACAGGAGGCGAAGTAACAACGGCCGTAGAAATAGTAACGGAGGTAATAATGATAAGGGAGGGAGTAACAATGCCAAGAAAAGGAATGGCAACAATGACAACAAGGGCGGAAAGAGGGGAAATAACAACAGCAAGAAAAACGATAAGAAGAGAGAAGAAAAGAAACCAAAAACCGCCGAAGATCTTGATGCCGAAATGAATCAGTATTGGAACAAGGCTGATCCAGAGGTTGCTTCAAAAAAGTTGGATGACGATATGGATGAGTATTGGAGGAAAAAAGAAGTTGCAGAGAATGATGGTGAGAAGGAGGAGGATCCAATTGATGAGGAAGTTCAAGCTGGGGCGGAAGAATAGGGCATCTTTTTGTCCTAAATTGTATGTGAGGTATATCAAAAAATACGGATTGGTGCGCGTTTTAGTAGATGTGTAATGCTCGCTCGCGGATTTGTTGAATTGTTTTCTGTTAGGACTAGCACCTCTACTTATATAAATTATATTTGTTTCCAGTGACATCTTCACTGAACATCAATTCAAATTCGGTGCCTGGTATATGTTTTCCATTCTGTATAAGGGACCTTCATGAGTCGTTGCAATTTACGTCTCCCTTAAGACGAAGTGGCGCGCATGCCGATCATAGCGAATTTATTTCCGGTTGCGTTGCAGAGCTTCTCAAGCTGTCCTCTTTTTCATTGAGTTCACGGACATTTTTTGAAGTGACTAAAGCTTTTGAAAATGTAAAGGTGGATGCTAAGTTTAAATTGAAAAGCTTCGTTGATGTATTGATATTCGGATTTCATCGTGACGTCTTCTGAATTTGTCATGAAATAGAATCAATGTAGCTATTGTGTAGCTACTCACGTAGACGATATCCGCACAATCATCACCATTGCCATCTCCTACGATTTACAGCGGCTTACTGACTCTTTCATTTGCACTTCGAAGAATATTTCAATGTTGGTCCAATGCTGGATATATGAAGTTCCGAATAAACTTAATCTTAAATGCAGGTTAGAAACGATAGTAAGATAAATGAAAGATCATAACTTTCATCAATGACTTTCAATGGAAGCATTTCACTTTGCCTTTTTTTATTTGGCTACGGATAGGACAGGCATCTAATCCTAACCCGTCATGATATCTTCTAGCTTCAAAAGCATTCCAACTCATGTCACGGAAAGACACGTTTTTATCCGGATGCAAGAAAGATGAATCATTTTTAGTCATTCTAGGAGCGTCGCCGTCTCCACTATTGCAGAAAGTATGAAGAAAGCAACATGACAAATAAACCACATAAAAAGATATTCGCTATAGAGTTAATTTCACTTTAGCAAGGGAACGAAATCTTGAACATAAACAAAGATTGCGAAGTCAACGCATTTTTAAATACTTTTTGAGGAGGATACCGATAAAGACAGAGACGTCAGCAATTTGTCAACCTCGCTCATTTCAATTTTGAACTGATTTTCCTTTGACAATTTATCCTTTTGATCATCATCAAGTTCCTCACTTGATTTGTCTTTTAATTCGCTTATTTGTCTCAACTTTTTGCTTAATTGGCGCTTCTTCTTCTTCTGCTCAAGTATTTGTTCTTCAGTAGACAACACTTTGTGGTTATCTGACATCTTGGAACCAATATTTTTAGTATCCTGATCGATGTCATTTGATGCGATACCAGCTGCGATACAGGCCTTTCGATAACCGTCATTATCAGAGTCTTCTGCACCTAGATGATCACTTTCCTTATTCCCTCTTTCGACCCTCGATGATTGGCTTTTTGCCCGTTCCTCTGATGCTTTTCGCTCGGCGGCTTCTCTTCTCAAGCGCTCTCTTCTCACAGGACTTGGCTCAAATCGCTTCTGTTCTTCTTCTGGTATAAATAATGTCTCTTGGCCTCTCCGATTAACCATCTTTCGGATACGCCTCTCTTTTCGCCACGAACCATCTTTTCGTTGTGTTGCTGCATTTTACATTTGAAAGGAAGTATTTAGTAAGACATGGAAAAAAGCTAGAAGGGAGGATTGGGGCAAACTTTGTCACCGTACCAGGATACACCCAGGTCCCATCCTCTTTTTCAATTGCACCAGGTGGAAGTACTGAAAAGCTACTCGCCATGTTTATGTGCTGTTTTATATGCTGCTGTTACAAATATGTAACTTTGCTTTAACCTTCACTCATACACGTACAATAATGCTGGTTTTTAAATTCTGCTCCAACCTCCAACGCCATCAAACATCAAAAATATGAAGAGGGGGGATTTACAAGTAATACGGGTATCCAAGACTAATCTTTCCTCTAAACGTTATTTTTCATATTTTTTGATTTTACGCGCGACGGGACATGGACATGGAATACACTTTGGCTTAGACGAGGACTATTAGAAATGCCAAAACAAAAGAAGAATAAAAAGACAAAAGCAGATATTGAATCAGAGCAGTTAGCGAAAGAAATTGAAGAAAGGGATAGGCGTGTTGCCGAGGAGGCCAGGCTCAAAGCTCTTAAAGAAGAAGAAGAGAGACGAAAAGCAGAAGCTGCTCTAGCATTTCGAACTAAGGAAGTTCAGAGTCTCGTTGAAGAGTTCAATTCTTGGAATGACGAGTTATCAGACCGATTAGATGACGCAAAAAGTTCCGCTGAGGCGAATGAAGAATGGGAGGCACATACTGAATACCCGTCAAAATGGCCAAAACTCGAAGAACCTAGTCTGAATGAATTTCTCTCGATACTTTCAGATGAAATCGATGGCAAAAGACGCAATAATAATGAAAATAACGACATTTACAGCTCACTTAGTGAGGTTGAACGAGTCATTCAAATTTTAAATGATATCAATTGTAAAATAAGAAATAGTCCATCACGCCCGGACAGCATTGAAAATCTTCGCGTTTTTATACCAAAAGCGTGGAAATTGGCTAAAAAGTAAGTCCGACAACATTACGTACGTCAAACATTATAATTTATTCTAAACTTCATCAATAGATCACTTCAAAATTCTATTGAAAGTGTTATTCTACGTCGTGATAACTACATCGACAGTGAGGCTGGCCACGTAAACATGGAATGTAAGGGGGGAAGTAACGCCGGTTCAATAGTTTGGATGAATACAAACAAGAAGAACAGTGAACAACGCAAAGTAGAATTTGCTGCATTAGGACTTGTGCTTGATGTCCCTGAAGTCTTCCTTGCAAATCGTTTTGCAATAGCCTTGAATTTCTTATCAGTTGACTACAATGAGATTGTCAATGACCATACAAACGAAAGTGATTCTTTTGTGATAGGAAAGGTATACGAATTGGCAATATACAAAATACCGAAAGCTGCAAATAAAATTGACACTTGGTCTGTGATGTCCATTCCTTGCGATGATGTCAAAGTTTCGTCGATAGGTTTGTCTGGGTCTTCTACGAAAACATCAGCATCTTCTAAACCTCTGAAATGCCGAATAGCAATTTCCCCAGAAACGATCATACCAGAGAAGACAACTCTTGCTTACTGGGACGACAATGACAAAATGATTCCGTGTGATCCCTCAGATATTACATTTGATAAGAGTTCTAGAGCTTTCCATTTGAGTATGATGAAACCAGGCTTCTACGCGGCAATAGCCCCAAGGAACTTGGATTTTCCTTTTACCGATTGGTCGATTTATCCAACAAGCTCGAAGGAAATTGTTTACTCTTTAAACACAAAAAGATTTAAGATTTTGATATCAACCTGCGAAGAAGGTTGCATGCTCTTGGAATCTCAAGTTCCTGAGCTCCAAGCCATGTGTAATACGAGGCGAAAACCCAGCGACCTCTTATATCAGCTACGAAGACGAGGAATTCATTTGATGCCGTCGTTACATGATTTAAAATACTCTACGTGTTCGAAAGAAGAAGATATCGAGTTACGGGTGTACCATGATTTATCTATATCTGCGCCTTCTTTCCACTTCACATCAGAAGAGAAAAACAGGGATTTAGGATCAGATAAGGTGTGCTACAATATCAAGGAAACGGGAATATTTGCTGGAAAAGACGCTTTGGAAACATCAGACCTGGCATTAGCTTATACTGAAAGAGATTCGACTAGCAAAAGTGCAAAGAATGCTAGTAGCGCAGTAAAACTTCCCAAGGAATGCGGTGACATCAAAGTAAATCTTTTTCAACCTGGCTCCAATACGTTTGATGATAAAAATATTATAGAAGGATCAAGGTCGTTCATGTACCTTCATAACGCTTTGAAAGAATCTTCGTCGACTGAACTAATAGATGATCTTCCTCTTACGAATGCAAAAGTTCTGAGATACGATGCTTTGTACGAAGTTTTACGCCTTACGAGGCCTTTATTGTTCACGGCATGAAGCAAATTACGGCAACTTATATAGGGTCCAGGATTTTTCTATTTCCGTGAATTGTAATTAAGATAAAGGATTGATAAGAAACCTTGTCAGCTTTACAAAAATACGATCCATCACGCTATAAGCACACTAGATTTTCCATATTACACTAAGAACAGCGTTAATTTTCTTCTTCCCCTTTAATGTATTGATATGAAAAAATATATTCAAGTATGTAGGCGAGGATAGCTATGCTTACATCATGTTAATGATATTTCGGTTTTCATGCTGCCTGAAGATATTGGTAGTATCTGGTGTGTATCTTTGTCGACCTGAAACTGTAACTGAAACTGAAACTTATCTTTTTTTCAAAATTAGAAAGTAATAGGCAATTAGTGTAACCGACCAAAGCACATTTACATTTTTGCTCATAACATTTGAAGCAACTCAAAAACGTGAAAAAATAAATGATCAGCCAGCCCTCTCTTCGTGATTACTTATTACTGTGTATATATCTTTGTGGAAGTCAATGATGAGCCACGAAACCAGTGCCAATTTTTTTTGACTTGTTTACTCTCTGTCAACTTTCAGAAAGCTTTGGTGTCTAATTGGTGGATCTCTTGACGATGCGAGTAATTTCAAGTCGCAATATTTTCCGGCTATGAATTCAACACTGAGTACTGCAAATTGAATAGGATAATTAGGTTTTCTAGATTATAACTGGTCACTGGTCATCCATCTATTTGTTAGAAAAGATTGATTCTCTATATATAAATATACAATGTAAGCAATAAACTTTAGTATAATTCCTTTATATTAAAATCCGTCAGTTGAACCTAGACGTAACTGTACAGTTTGGGTCTAGTTAGGATTGATTGAATTGAATGAGAATATTTCTCATTTCTTCGATCAAGTATTACTTATCTTGCCTCTGACCACGTCAGCCCATGTCACAACGGATGGACGACATGTATCGACAGATGGACGAACATTGACATCATTATGACTACCATCAACACGATCCTGTGTCGATGAGTCCTCTTCGGTATTGTGATACAAAGTTGTGATATGCTTGTACCCTAGTATAACATCTCTGAATTTTCGGAAAAGAGATCCTTGGAGCAGTTTTGTAAAAAATCTGCCACCATTTTGTCTTAGGGGTAATGTTTTAATTTTATTTTCTCTTTTTCGAGCCTATCTTTTATCCAGAAATATCTGTGATTCATGTGCTTTGTTTTTGCACTGCATGACCGTTTTCCATTTAGTACAATTCTCATTATCCTGGTGTAAGGTATTTTCTTTAAGTGTGAAACCTAGTGCTTCCAAAAACATTCTAACCCATATCATATTCGGCATAAAATCATTAACTCCCACGATCTCATCCTCTGTAGAACTCTTGGTATTGAGTTTCTATTTTTGGCATTTTGTCGCCAAGACTCCCCGCCCGAAAGAAATACATCCACCCGTGTGACTCTTGCTATCTGAGTGCACTCCATATGATACGTCGACCCATGACTTCATCTTGCGTATATCATCAGCTCCAATGACAAAATTGAGGCCCATAGTACCTCTGAGATATTGTAGAACTCTCTTGAGTTTTGACCAATCTTTGACTGTGGGACAAGACACTCTCGTAGTGAGGAACCCTACCGCCGTCTGAATGTCTAAGCGATTCCTTCGCGAAATAAATAACAACACACTATGGAAATTCTCGGCTCTGTCAGCTTCCAAAGCCTCCGATTCTGGTGCGTCGAATAAATCCGGCCTTACTGGAGTGGATGCATCTCTCGTACTGTTATATACAAAAAGACCTAAAGCTTTTTTGTGTGTTTCTTCATTCCGATGTTGACCTTTTCTTTTTCATATTTTATATCCATTCCAAGAAAATCATGTTTACACCCTCTGCTTTTGGACATCTTGCCAAATTTTTCTTCTATCTTATTTATTACTTTGTCAATTACTTTCGAATCGATGTGGCTAATCTTGTTGTCATCTACATACCACACAATAGTACATTGTTTCCCATCTATATCTGCACTCGCCACACATAGATCATATGGGTTTGATACAAAACCAATATCTTCTAGTGTGGACGAGTACAATTCGTACCATAATAGCGCCGATTGAACGCACCCGTACAATGTCTTGTCCAATTGTACGTACAACACGTTTTTCCTCTTTCCTTGGTAACGAAATTCTTTAACGAGGGATCCATCTCACAAAATATATCGATCTCCGGACCCGTAATCTTCATGATTACCTCGTCTTTCATACACGCATTCAGATATGCTCCTTCTGTGTCAGTCACGGCTACATATCTACCTTCGATGGCGTCAATGATACTTGTTAGTAGGAAAGCGTCTTGAGATACGGTAGGAGGAGATGTTTCTTCTTTATTGTAGAGACCCCGTTGTACTCGTCCATTGAACACGCTCCTCACTTTGATTACTGGACTTTTTCTGTGTATCCACGATTAATTTTCTCCTCGATGAGGTTTATCATGTTCGCTGCCTTTTGTTTTTGATCGTAACTCAATTCGGATACATTTTTTCCGTGGAAAACTTCGTAGTCCATTAATTGCTTCAATTCCGCGATGAAACATAATTTCGCATCCTCTCCATACTTTTTGAGACCTGCCTTCGCTGACATTTGAGCAAATATAAAACCAGATGAAAAACTTTCTTGTAGAGAAGTGCTTCCGGTCACTTTATACTCTCTCCACGCCGCTGTATTCCTTCCTGACCCAGTTCTTGATTCAGAGTTGGAAATGAGAGAAAATGAAGTGCATGGCGATATCGAATACGGTATGCAAGGTGAAGCTCAAGAAGACGAAATGATAGTAACGCAAGGAGCGCAGGACGAAATTTTAAGAATACAAAAGGAAGATCAAGGAGTGGTTATGGGAAAACCACAGGAATCAAAATCAAGAACGTGCGGCGTGGAGAGGGTATAAAGTGACCGGAAGTACTTCTCTACTAGAAAGTTTTTCATCTAGTTTTATATTTGCTCAAATGTCAGCGAAGGCAGATCTCAAAAAGTATGGAGAGGATGCGAAATTATGTTTAATCGTGGAATTCAAGCAATTAATGGACTACGAAGTTTTCCACGGAAAAATGTATCCGAATTGAGTTACGATCAGAAACAAAAGGCAGCAACCATGATAAAATGCATTTAGTTCCCTGAACACTGTAGCACGAAATAAGGGTATGTATTCTGACCGCGATGTACGTAAAGCAGACCAAGCAATAGTTTTGAATCGTCGAATCAACCATGTCGCGTCCAATACATTCCAGCGTATTCTAAAAGATAATCTGATACTGAATTGTCCACTGACAGTCGCGGACGCTCGCAGATCCCAAAAAATGGGTCAGCTCTTCACCCTATAAAGGGGCGCACTCGATTTCAGCAATCGGCACGCATCACCGATCCGGTGGTTATTCCGATCCCTCTATCTATGTATGAAGATTTTAAAAATGTCACATTATGCGTTGATTTCCATTTTGTCAACGGCGTCACCGTTTTTCACTCCATTTTACGTCGGATATCCTATCGAACCGTATCTTTTCCTCTGAGTCGTTCAAAGCCGTCAATGGTCAAAGAAATCAAGAACGTTTGCCGCAAATATCACAGCCGGGGCTTTCGTGTGGTCGAAATATATGCTGAAAATGAATTTGAACCGGTAGCTGATGATATTCTTCCTGCCCGACTTGTGTGGTGTGGAACAGACGAACACGTGCCCGAAATCGAACGGTCCATACAGACATAGAAGAACGAGAACCGATCGCTATGTCATTCCATGCCCTACAATTCTATTCCCCGCATCATGGTTCGCGAAGTTATCACACAAGGCAATTCCTTTATGAACGCATTTGGAAATGCCGAAAACTTGGCAAACGGTCTGACACCTCGAAACATCATCGACAACCTACCACATGCCAATTATAACGATCTAAAATACGAATTTGGAGAATGCATCCAGCTCCATTTAGAACAGTCTAGAACGAATACGATGGCTGCTAGGACTGTTGGTGCGATTGTAATGGGACCACGTGACCTTCGAGGGCGTTATAATTTCATGTCTTTAGAATTTGATCATGCCATTAACGGCCGTATTGTCGCTCGTCTTCTCATTACAGACGATGTTGTCGCTCGCGTTGAAGACCTGGATCGAAAATAAGGTCAACCCGTCGGCTATTCTAACATGCTCCGATACGAATGGCGCCCAGGTACCGAAATCGCTGATATGAATGATCCTCAGGATGATTTTAATGCATCCCCTAATTTCGAATATCGGAGGTCGGAGACGTCACATGCGTACAAATCATGATCGACACGTATGAACGTCATCTTGTGTTTTGCAGATATGTGTACGAAGATAGCGTCTTCCACTTCTGTATCCATAGTCACTCGATATACATCCGTAATAAGAGCCAAAGACAGAACGTTCGCCAGACAATTTTGGTTTACTCGTACAAAGATAGGACCAAATTTGCCTCTATGATTTGTTTTGAAAGACCCTCCGTTGGAAGACATATTCAAAACTTCAACGTTAGTAGTAGGGCCAACGTTTGTCAATAGTCTTTCGTTATGGAACAGATGGTGTGAGGACGCACTGTCGAGGAGTACCAAATTTGGATTGATATGAGCTTCGTCGTGTTGATTCAGGAAAATTTCTCGAACTGGACGTGTACTCACCTCCTCGTCAGCGACTAGATGCAAATTTGTACGAATGGTCAAACCTGAACTGTCGTCGTTATTAACGACTGGACAGTTCATTTTATAATGACCTCGTATACCACACATATGACAATGTACCTTTCCGAAAAATGCCTCCGCGTGCCGACCCCATAATATATAGCCTGTTGATTTTGTGGACGATTGTGCAAATATGCGTCCTCGCGTTTTCCGTTGGAGGTGACGGTTTCCGTTATAAGTAATGACAGGTCGTTGATAGTAATTCAGCAGTTTTAAGACCTCTGGTATCGTTTTCGGATAGTCACCTCGACCTGTCAACAAAGCATTAGCAACTTCGCGTCGAAGATCACCGTATCTTTCTTCATCAGCTGCCAGAAAGACTGTCGTTGTTCTTATTTTCTCCTGAATTCCTGTCTCAATTATCTTCTTAGCTTTGATGGACTCCTCATCACCTATTTTTGAACCGTTGTTAACCTCATACTTCTCTTGAATTTCTTTTAGTAATCTGTCCTCCGTTTCCTTATGTTCGTGCCCATATATTAGGGCTCCTCCTCTCTTCTCATACAATTTTATTTCTTTTACGAGCCTTCGTACGAAACTCTCATTAGTTTCATCTCCCTGCTGGGTTATCGTCATTACTTTCGTCAACTGCTGATGCACTGACACTATGTATGGTTTCACTACATCGAAATCTGTCATGATATCGTCAAGCACACTCATAATCCATGACAGATCCAACGTCCTGTGCTTTTCTGCAAAACACTTGTTCTGCTCTACCTTTGACTTTGTCGTCGACGTCAAGTTTGAATAGATCAGCGTGTACAAAGCTTTTTTATTCTGGCATAAAGTCGACTCTCTCTGAAAAAAATTCGCTGCGCGAATCTCCCATCTCCACATTTACAGCATCTGTTTCTGCTCGACTTCCGTCAGATCCGCGGGTGGATCCATGTCCGGATTTTCTCCGTTCTTGACGAAATACATTATTTCACTTCCCTGTGGCCACTTTATCGCCACGTGATTTTCCATCTTTTCCATAAAATCATCGTACTCTTTCTTCACGCCACATTCTTCCGGACTCTTCCACTTTTGTAAGCCCAGAATTTCGGCAGAACGTCTCATCTCCATCGCAGATCCACTAGACGTCATCATTTTTTAATTCAAACGAAATTAATATTCTGTGAGACTCTTACTTGTAATAAGCGTTGCTCGCGACTACAGAGGTCCTTGCAAAATCGGTAATCAATAATTTTCAATTCGATCAATGTTAGAAAAGATTGATTCTCTATATATAAATATATAATGTAAGCAATAACCTTTAGTATAATTGCTTTATATTAAAATCCGTCTGTTGAACCTAGAGGTAACTGTACAGGTTGGGTCATAATCCTTTGAGATTTAGTGTAAGTGATCTATATATGTTTTTTATTGATTATAATATAAACGAATAGGTGAGAAATGGCGTATTAGTCCACCATCGAAACTAAACTGTAAATATTACAATAGCGGTGAAGATGTCCAATCATTTGCCGGTGCTGCATGGTTGCCCTTTATCAGCGGGTTACGCAAGACACGAGATGTATAACGCAACTACAACGGATATTACATTGGAAATGCCCTAATGGAAGGCCTCTTCACGCAAATTGACCTTGGCATGGCCCTTGAAATCCTTGCACGCATTTGAGGGAGCGCATATAAGTTTGGGTACAATAATTTCGTCGAAATAACTTGCTGGTGGTGGAAAGGTTAACATCCACACCACATACTTTCTACACACCAAAGCATACAGTTTAAAAAATATCATACCATGTCCCTAACCAATTTTCAAAACAATAATATACCACA
>Ga0209092_10003040_pt1 | contig 14907 bp, 19 predicted proteins | sample FraStrMetagenome_FD_187446 | JGI IMG/M metagenome (GOLD analysis project Ga0209092, IMG submission 187446) | Marine eukaryotic phytoplankton communities from Arctic Ocean - Fram Strait ARC3M Metagenome (SPAdes) (version 2) | ecosystem: Environmental > Aquatic > Marine > Oceanic | place: Fram...
CACGAAAAATATAGAAGAGAAAGAGAAAATGGATGGTTAACAGATGAAGACATGAAAATTCGCGACCGTGATATATTAACCGCTATGAACACTGCTAATAATGCAACTTTAAAAGGTGGAAAAAAAAATAAAAGAAAAAAAAATAATAAAAAAAAAACTAGAAAGGTAAGAAAAAAATATAAAAAATAAATAGTATATTTAAATATATGGAAAACTTAGATTTAAATATACGAAATTACGATTTAGAAGATATAACAAACCTATTTCAAATACCTATCAATTTTGATAGAGAACATTTAAAAAATGCGAAAAAAATTGTACTAAAAACACATCCTGATAAATCTAGACTCGATAAAAAATATTTTTTGTTTTTTACAAAAGCGTATAAGATATTATATTCTATATATGAATTTAAATATAAAAATGAAAAGGATTTTAATAATGAATTAGATACTGAATACGACAAGTTCATTGAGTTATTTGATGAAGATCAGAAAATAAAGAATAATGGATTGAGAGAAAAGGTAGACGAATTTACAAATAGCAACAATTTTAACAAAGAATTTAATAAGTTATTCGAAAATAACCGTTTAAAAAATGAATTTGAGGAAAAAGGATATGGTAATATTTTAAAGCAAGATTCAAAATTAACTCAATTTATACAAGAAAAAGAAAAGTCAGGAATAGATACATCTTCATTACAAGAACAGCAAAATATTCTTAATTCATATAAAGAAGATAATAGAAATATAATTAAACATAGAGGCGTAAAAGAAATGAATGGTTCTATGTACGGAACATCCTTACTTAGTGATGCGCCTGAAGAATATGGTTCTGATATATTTAGTAAATTGGCTTATGATGATATAAAAAAAGTTCATCACGATGAATCTATTATTGTTATAAATGAAAGCGACGCAAGAAAAGAACAATTTACTAATATTGATCAATTACAACAATATAGAAATACTCAAGATACAGTACCTTTATCAAATCAACAAGCTAAAAATTATTTATCTCAAAAACAAGAACAGGAAGAAACCGAAAGTACAAAAAGAGCCTACTTTTTAGCAAAACAAGTAGAAAAAGTTAAAGAAATAGAAAATAATACTAGGCAGTTTTTTTATAAATTAAAGTATTGATTATATATATATAATGAATTTAGACTATATTTATATGTTAATATTTATAATGGTAATAGGATTTTTTTATAGAAGATATATGGATAAATATGATAAAGAAGAACTACAGAATTATGAAAAGATAAAAAAATATTTATTAAATGATTCTTCTATAGCTAAATCAAAAAAACCAATATTATGGATTCATATACCATACGAATTAAATAGTAGATCATGGGAATCTTTTTATTCAAGAACAAGTACTAATTTAAATTTACCTTTTATTAACTTATGTATTCAAAGTATCATAGATAAGTGTGGTAAATCATTTAAAATATGTTTAATTGATGATAAGTCATTTAATAATTTAATACCAGGATGGAATGTAGATTTAAACCGTGTCGGTAGTCCAATAAAAGAAAAAATTAGATATTTAGCATTTCTAAAATTACTACATAATTATGGGGGAGTATTGGTTCCAAAATCATTCTTATGTTTGGAAAATTTAATTGATACTCATAATAATAATTTAATAAATCACGATTCATATATTTTTGAAAATATTAGTAAAATACACACTAACAATAATTTATCATTTTTCCCAGACCCTAAATTTATGGGATGTTCTAAAAATTCTGATACCATTGAAGCTTATATAAGAGATGTTGAAGTATTAATTTCAAATGATCAAACAGACGAATCCTATTTCTTAGGTGAATTAAACAAATATTGCTTTAAATATGTTAATAGTAATGATATGAAATTAATAGATGGAAAAATAATAGGTATAAAAGATAAGGATAATAGCCCTATCTTAATTGATACATTATTTTCAAAGAATTATAACAATTTTTTTAAAAAAATGATCGGTGTATATATTGACGACTCTGAATTACTCAAACGAACACATTATAATTGGTTTTGTAATTTATCTAAAGAAGATGTTATCACATGCGATAATACATTAGGAGATTTATTTCGATTAATTGTTTAAATAATTTTAATTTTCACATTAAAACTAAAATTATTCATTATCATAATAAATATAATAGCAAATATCATAACTAGATTTGTCATATTTTATTTGTGAATTAAAAGGTATGTGATTTTTTTTACATATTTGTCTAATAATTGTTATAAATTTGGAATAATTTATTTTTCTTGTTACATAAAATTGCTTAGATACATGGTATGCGTCTTTTATATGTTCACAAAATGGTTCAATTAATTCCTTAAATTGCCCCTTTTTAAAAGACGAACTATTCAATGCATAGTATTTGTCGGTTTTAAATATATACATTTGTTCTAAAAGATCAAATACTAAATTATTTGATATATCTCCCTTAAAAATTTGATTTGACATAAGTATATATATAGGATATTTTTTTTTATAGCTTAAACGAATAATTTGACAATATTATTTGTTAACAAGCATAATTCAATTTCATCCTCATGAATATTATGGAATATTGTAATATATTTACATAATAGTTTTATTAATTCATATTTATGATTTTCTAACAAATTATTATTTTGTTTTATAAAAACAAATAGGTTATCCAATATATCTATTACAGAAAATCCTGAATCATAAATATTCATTATAATTTTTAAAGCGTTACCTAAATTATTATTTTTACAAAAATTTATGTATAATGTAAAATCATGAAAATTAATATTTGTACATAGTTTTTCAACCTTTTCTTTTGTTATTTCTTCATCTATTAATTTAAATTTTTCCATATAATTAATTAATATTCTAATTGAATTATTAGATATAGTTAAAAGAGTTTCTTCGGCATCTTTATTTATTTTTATGTTTTCATTTATTTTTATTTTTGTTATTATTGTCTGTAAATTATCTTTTGAAAAAGGTAGTATTTTTATAGTAATAATTCTTGACTGAATGCTTTCTATTACCTTTTGTGTATTGCCGCATGAACATAAAAAATGTACATTATGCATATATTTATCCATACAATTTCTAAATACTTGCTGGCTTTGTTCATTAATTAAGTCAATATCATCTAATATTATAATTTTTTTTTTCTTTTTAATACTGCATGGTATTTGGCAAAAAGTTTTCACTTCATTTCTATAATATTGTATACCTTGTTCCTTCAATGTATTAATTGTCATTATATTGTTATTTTTATTATTTTCATCGATATCTTTATAATATTCGTTAATTAAAACATTTATTAATGTAGATTTTCCAGATCCTGAATTGCCAATTAACATTAATGATAAATTATCCATCGTAATTAAATTTTTAAATAAATCTTTCATCTGATTATTTAATTCAAAGTCGTCTATTTTTTTTGGTTGATATTTTATATTAAAAAGTTTTTTCATATTTATTTATATTTAATTTAAATAAGTATTTAAGCTGATAATACATATATTTAATTATATGAACGAATCGCACAAAGATAATTATTATGCTATTTTAGGTGTTGATGAAACCGCATCACAGGATGAAATTAAAAAAAATTTTCGCAAATTATCTATGAAATGGCATCCTGACAAAAATCCTGGTAATCATGATGCTGAAGAAAAATTTAAAACAATTAGTCAAGCATATGATATACTAAGTGATAAAGATAAAAAGAAAGAATACGATTTTTCTAGAAAATTAGGATTAAATGGTTCTGGTTCTGTAAATCCAGATGATATATTAAATATGTTTTTTGGAGGTGGTTCTGGAGGAATGCCTGGTGGATTAGGTTCAATGATGGGAGGTTTTCCGTTTGATATGAGTGATGAAACATCATCGAATCAACAATTTAATACCCCATTTGGTAATGTTAGAATATTTTCAACTACAAATGGTGTTCCAAATCAAATGAATAATCATCCATTTGGACAATTCGGGCCGATGAGACAACGGAAAAAACCTAATCCTATAATTAAAAATGTAACTATAAGTATAAATGATGCGTTTGAAGGAATCAATTTACCTGTAGAAATAGAAAGAACTATAGAAGAACAAAAAAAAATAAAACAAGAAAAAGAAACGATTTATGTAGATATACCACAAGGTGTTGATAATAATGAAATTATTGTAGTAAAAGATAAAGGTAATATTACATTTGATGACTATAAAGGTGATGTAAAAATATTTATTAATATTACAAATGATACTGAACTTCAAAGACAAGGATTGAATTTAATATTAAATAAAACAATTACATTAAAAGAAGCTTTATGTGGATTCTCTTTTGACTTAAAATATATTACAGGAAAGATATACAAGATTAATAACGCGACTGATGTAATTCAACCTAATTACAAAAAAATTATTAAAAATATGGGCATGAAACGAGGAAATACTCAAGGTGATCTAATTATAATTTTTAATGTAGAATTTCCAAAACAACTTAGTAAAGAAAAAATTGCTAAAATTAAAAATATTTTATAACTATAAATGTGTTTAATATATGAAGATAAATCAAAACAACAATATATATATATTCATATTCCAAAAAACTCTGGAAAATATATTAGAAATAAAATAAAATCAAATAATAAAATTATTAAAAGTTATTGGGGAATTCAAAATAATTTAGATGTGGCTCATATACCATTTATGTTCATAAATAATTATATCAATAAAAATATTGATAATTACAAATGTGTTAGTTATAGTAGAAATCCTTATAATAGAATTATAAGTGCGTTCTTTTATTTAAATCCTGGAAAATCGATTAATGACTTCAAATATTTTTGTAAAAATAAACTTATAAAATTAAATTTTCATTTAAAATTTGATAAATATTATATTCATTATTATCCTCAGTATTTATTTGTATGTGATAAAAATTTTAAAATTAATGAAGTTACTATTTTAAAATTAGAAGAACACGAAAAACCGAAAGTGTATGATACAAGCAAGTATTTTGACAAAGAAATTATAAAAAATATAAATGATATTTATAGCAAAGATTTTGAACTATTTAATTATAAACAAATAATTTAATGTTAATTATTATATTAATATTAAATTGAAATAAATATAAATCTTTTTATAAATATAAAAAACTATGTCGTCTTCAACAGAAAGTCTATTCATTAACGCTTTTAAAGCCACGAATGGTTGGTCAAAATTAAACGACGCATCAGATATGAATAATCAAATTCAATATAGATGTATTCGTCTTGGTAATCAATCTAATTGTAATGGTGAAATAATTAAAAATATTTTCATAAAAAAACAAATTGAATATATTTTAACTAAACATGAAATTACTGATTATGTAATTAATGAAATTGATAATGATTATGAGTATTCTTTTCAATTAAAATTAACCGAATCTGTTTATCAAGTATTAAAGAAAAAAATGATTACAGATGATCTTAATTCTTATATTAGCAATGTTTAAATAAAAAAAAAATATTCTTCTTGATTTTTATTTTTTATCTTATCAATATGATTAATTACTAAAGGACATTTTGAATAGATATAAGTATATGATCCACTATCAAGGGTATAATTTTGATTTGTTAACTTTGATGAACATTCAATATTAACAGTTTCATCCGCACAATTTTCATAAATGGCGTTATCACCAAATAACCACCAATCATTATAAGTGTTTTTTTTTAATTTTGATGGACTAATGCCTATTTTATCTGCTTGTAATTTCGTTAATTTTGTATCAACTTGTTTTATATAATTAACAAAACTTTCCACCTTTTCTTTTTCATTCATTATTCCATAACTTATTTGATGTTGCATTAAAGTAGCATAATCTGTAATATATCTTTTATTACATGATTGCAATATAACGAATCCCATACTAATTGCCTTTGAAGCTATACAATCTAAATTGTATTTTAATATTTCTTCTACAATTTTATTTCCAGCATCAACTGATCCTCCATTTGTATCTAAATAAACATAAACTTCTTCTTTTTTGTCCTTTTTATTTAATTCATGTATAAATTTGGAGGCTAGGTTATCGTTGATCTCTCCTTTTATTATTAATAAATTATTAGGATTTAGCGATATAGTCTGTTTATGTGCTGTTATATTTGAAGAAAAGGACAAATATAAATTTGTTAACAATATAAATGCTAATAATAGATTCATATTTATAATCCTTAATTATATATTTTTTTAAGTAATTAAACACAAATAAATATATTTATTTATTTCAATGATAATTTTATTACGCGGACATGTTAGGACTAGTTTTAATGATAATCGATTATATTCATTTGTGAAACATTTATGTAGAAAATATAAAGGTATTGAAATTTATATACATACATGGAATATACTTCAAAATAATATAAGTTGGAGAAAAATAGCATCCAAAGAAATTACAATTACCAAAAATATAATTCATAAATATTTTAGAGACTGTAGTAAATATATTAAAAATATAATTATTGATGACGATAAATTAATAACATTAAATGGTAATTTAGACGGAAAAATAGCAGGTAGCTTATGTCCGTTAATTGGATGGAAAAATTATTGGTACGGACAATATCAAATCATCAACCATATTAATAATTTAAATACTTACAGTAAAAACAATTTAATGGTTAATATACGATTTGATGTATTTACTAATCCACATGGATTTTCAGAAAGAGATATATTAACATTTATCAATAAACATTACAATACTGTTTCTAGTGAAATTAAATTTATATACAATGATTTTTTTTTAGGTTGCGATAATTGTTTTATTGGTAATATTGAAACTATGTATAAATTAATACATCATTTTCATTTTAATCTAGATGATATTCTTTCTAAATTTAAAATAATTAAACATCAAGAGGGATTAGTTATGATTGAAAATTATATATTATTTAATAGTTCTAATAAAATTAATATTAATGATGTTGTTAATTATGGAAATAAACATCATAAGTTAAAAACTTTTCAATTTATTAATAACAAAATGCAAAAAATAATATAAAAAGAAAATACAATTAGTATTTGTATATAATAATATACATTTTGCCTTTATAGCTCAGTGGTAGAGCGTTTGCCTTGTAAGCAAAAGGTCCAGAGTTCAATCCTCTGTGAAGGCTACATCAATATAATATAAAAAAATATTTTATATTATATATATATATTTACATCAAATATAAATTATCAGTATTTTTATTATTAATAATACTTTCTACTTGTTTCAACCAATCTGATAAAATATCTTTATCTTTAAAAATATTATTATTACCATCTAAAATCAATGTATTTATATTTTCTTCATTTATTTTTTTAATCATATTATCATGATATTGGCTGCATTTTGTCAGGTATTCTAATGGAATATTGCTTTCTCCATTTCTATCTCTTAATTTTACTCTCTCAAAACAAATATCTGGATTTGATGAAATATATATAACCTTGTCTATCTGCGTATCTTTATTAAAAGAATCAAACCATTTTTTATAAATATCGAATTCTATTTTTTCTATTTTTTTTTCGTCATACAGCATTTGAGCGAATACATGCTTATCTGTCATTAAGCTTCTTTCTGTAACAATTACTGCATTTTCTTGTAATTTTAACATGTCAATAGTATCTTTTAATTTATTTAATCTAGAAATATAAGCCATCATTTGAAATGTAAAAGAATATTTCTCTTGATTGTTGTAAAATTTTGATAATATATGCTCCCCATTTTCATCTTTGATTGTTAACCATTCATCAACTGGTTCACTTAAAAAGAATATTTTTTTTTCATCTAATTGTGAAGAACTATTCCAATGTTCCTCTAGTTTTTTTATAAAGGTTGATTTACCCGAACCTATATTTCCCTCAATTGATACAATCAATGGTTTACTCATTTTATTATATATTAATATTAATTCTAAATTTATTATTACTTCAATTTATTTATTAATAATAATATTTTAATTATAATATTAATTATAATATTAATTATAATATTAATTATAATATTAATTATAAAGCATAACATAATGTAAAATCCTTTGCACGTCTATTGTATTCTTCTCTGTTATTTTTATATAAGTTCGCAATTTCAGTTACCAATGGATCATTTGGATTTGGATCAGTTAACAATGAACATATGCTTAATAATAGCTTACTAACTGTAAGAGCTGGACTCCAATTCTCTTTTAATATATCTAAGCATATTCCTCCCTGTTCATTTATATTTGGATGAAAAATTTTTGTTATAAATTGACATTTAGGTGGTTTAAAAGGATAATCAGCAGAAAAATGAATATTTATCGAAAATACCCCTTCACTATAAGGACTATCCTCTGGACCAATTATTGTCGCTTGCCAATGAAATAAATTATCATCTACTGGTCCAGCACTACAATTGGCAGGCGGATCTCTTTGTAATTCTTCTAATTCTTTTTGTATTCTTTTAATAGTTGACATAATATATATTATCATGTCAATTATTCTTTAATTTATAATATTTAAGATATTCTCTTAGTAGGACATTGTACATCAACTATATAAATTGAATTTTCTGTTATTACTAGGTATTCTGTTTCTACCTTATAAATTTTAATAACTGGACTTGTATACTCCTCCTCACTTTTTACTAATAACTTTTCGCCATCTTCTTTAACACCAATGATTATTTTTTTCTCTTGACTTAATGTCCAATAATCTAACATAATAGGCTTATCATCAACTATACCTATTTTACAAGCATGTTGAAGTGTAGTATTGCTAGGTAAACGATAATTATTTTCTGCAGAACCTTGTTGCTCACTCATTTTATAGTAGAATACTTAAACATCTTTAAATAGTTATAAAATTAATATTATTATATTTATTTAAAATATAATGGATATTAAATCTATTTTAAATATTGAAAATTATAAAAAAACTATCGAAGATCCTATTAATGAAATATTTAATCAATATTTAAAAGTAATTCATAAATATAATGAAACAATTACAACATCAATTCATATAAACAAACACGATTATTTTAAATATATATATTTAAAAGGTGTTGAGACATTAACTTATATATTTAACATGTTAATTATGTATACAAAAAATTTATCTTTAACATATTATCATTGTGAAAAATCATTATTTTACTATATCGAATTTATAGGTCAAATTGGTGATGATAATCATTCATTTCTTCAATTAAGTTCCAAAGATGCTATTTTATTTATATATAAAAAAACTATTTTTGATATTAGCGATTTATATAAAAAAAATATGACTAATACAGTTAAAGATTCTCAAATTATTGATAACATACTTATGTTTACAGACACATATAAACATTGTATCAATATTTATATAAATACCAATAATATAAACAAATCTACTGAAATAGAGTTAAGAAATAATTTATACAAACTCATTTTTGCTTCTATTAATAAATTATTTAATAATCTTAACGATACTTTAAAATCTAAAAATAAAACTACACATTTAGAATATTTTAAAGATATATTATCTATAATTTTATCCAAAAAATATAATTTTAGCAATGAAAATTTTAATTATTTATTAACACTCATTGTTAAAAATATTGATACAAAAAAAATACTATTAAACATATTAAAAAATATTACCTCTACAGATTTTGACGAAAATTATGAAAATACAATTTATATCAAAACTAAATTGATAGAATAATTTTTTTTTTTATTTTTTTTTGAGTTTTCTTTTTTTTCTTAGAATTATTTTCATCATTATTTACTTGAACAATATTTTTATATTCAGTTTCCAATATATTTTTCAAAAATTCATAAATTTCCATCAATTCATCTTCAATACATTTACCTACAATTAATATACTTCCTGTTCTAAAAATCATAAAGGATATATGTTTCTCATCATCTCTTGATTTTATTCCTGTCTGCATATTTTTAGATAAATTCACATTATAGTAAAATTTACTCATAATTCCTGGATATGAACACGGATCATATAATGTATGTAATCTATATTTTTGTTGTAATATATCATATAACTTATCACGATTAATATAATATCCACAGTTAAAATTTGAATTTATTAATACAGTGTCGGTCTTATCACTATCGTACTTCAAATCATCATATTCGCCATTATTTTTTAAAATATTTACTATAAAATCTAATAATTTATACAAAACATCATCTGATTGAATTCCCGGTATCTCAATTTTTCCAGTATTGAAAATTTTTGTGTGGCACTCTTTAAAACAACCATCCATATTCAAACGAATAATTAATACAAAACAATTGTAAAAGGCACTTTTTGGTTTACATCTATGACTTGTAATATCCTTTTTACTTAGCCCAATTGTAATTTTTCTAACATCTTTAAATTTAACCTTATTATTTTCAGGATTATCAATAGATGAAATAATTTGATTATTATAAATATTTTCATCCTTTAATTTGTCTTCAATAATAGTAACTTCTTCTTTCGATTTACTATTTATTTTTATTTGCTTTTTAACAACTCCTTCTATTGGACTATTATAATTAATAACTGGTATTTTCCAAAAATCTTTATATAAATCTATATTTTTATTTAAATATGATATCTTCGTCTTTGTAGATATATATATATCTGAACATTTAGGAATATTTCTATTTATATCCTCCATATTATTATTTAAATTTATATCATCAACATCATCATTTATTAAAAACTGTTCCCAATCTTCATCGCATGAATTCATTTCTTAAGTTATTTATCTATTAAATCTTTAAACTAGTTTATTAAATCAATTTTTTGTTAAAAACGAATATATATTATATTACATTAATATATATTCAAAATGTCCAGAGCTGTTGAAACAGTAATGACCGACAATAAATCTAATATGGATTTAATAGAAATTAATAAATCTATACCCTTTAATAAAACTACTTCTTTTGAAAAAATATATAATGAGTATCTTGATACATGTAGAGATAAAACTGTTGAGTTTTCTAATTCAACATTTAATCCTGATGACCAAAAATCCCCCAATGTTTTTGTTAATAAATTAGAAAACAGAATTAAACTTTATTATAATTCATTTACATAAGACATTAATTTTAAAACAATATAATTACAATAAGATTGTGAATTAATTTCTAAATTATGATACGCATTTTCTACAAACACCAGAAATTTTTCTGATATTAATTTTTTTTTTATTATTAAATAATTAATATATTCTTTTAACAACATTTTTTGTTCATAATGATATTCCAATGATATTTGTTGTAAATATTTATTACACTCTATTAAATCATTTTCCTTTAGTACTTTCGTAAAATTATTCCAAAAAATATCATCAATCAATTTAAAATTATCAATGTTGTTTTGATTACATTGAAGATAATTTATAATACTTCTTAAATCATTGTTAAAAGTTTGTATTATTTTCTTTACTACATCACTAGATATATTCATATTTTCATTTATTATAATCTTGTTTATAAAGTTATTAACACCATCATTTGGTAATTTATTAAATCTACATCTCATGAATTCGTTCTGCAAAGATTCGTCTATTCTACTAATATAATTACATATTAAACAAAATCTTACATTTTCTGGATATTTTTGTAACAAATATTTTAATGCTTGTTGAGCATTTTTAGTCATATAATCTACCTCATCTAATATAACAAATTTTAAACCTTTATTGAATAAACATTTACTATTTACAAATTGACTTATTTGATTTCTAATTATGTCTATTCCTCTCTCATCAGATGCGTTTAAATGAATCATTAAATCTTTATTTTTTTGGTTATATTTTTCTTGGTATTTATTTATTAGATTTATAATAGTCGTTGTTTTACCTGTACCTGGAGGTCCATAAAATAAAATATTTGGAAAATGATCCATTTTAACTATATTATTTAAAAGTATTTTATTATATTTATCTAATACAATATTTTCAAAATTGTCTGGCCTATATTTTTCAATCCATGGAATATTGTTCATACTTAATAATATATATTCTTATTGATGTTTTTTTATATCGTTAAAAAAAAACAACTTTTATATATATTTAACTAATTACGCAACATCTTTTTTCTTCAATAATCATATGTTGTGATAACGCATTTATTAATGGTTTGTAATTATCACTATTTTTACAAATAGAACAATATTTTATGTCATCTATTGTAATAGTATGACTATTACATATAAATCTATTACATAATACACATATTCCTGATGCATTTAGTGAATCATTTTTACATACAACACAACTACATTTATCATTAGATGGTTCTTTTATTGGTATAATAATACCACTTCTTCTTGCCATATTTACATCGTTTATTTTATTCATTATACTATTTTTACATTTATCATTTTATTGTATCATGAATCAATTTATTTTTTTATAATATAATAAAACTACTTAAACTATTAAGTAATTAAATTACTATAAATGTCTGAAAATAAAGTTCTAAAAAAAAGAGGTCGAAAATCAAATGCTGAAAAAAAATTATTATTAGAAGCAAATGCTGAAACTAATTCTACTGTTAGTGTCCCAAAAAAAAGAGGTCGGAAACCTAAGGGTGGTAAAATTATTGAAAATAATAATAAACCTGAAAACAATGATAATATAGTACCTAATATTATTTTACATCTTAAATGTAATAATAACGATATTGAAACATATGATAATAATGATAATATAGAATCATTTAATATTAATAACAGTAAGAATAATGAATTATCTTATTTATTATTAAATAAAAATAATGACAATAAAATCAGTAATCATGCTGATAATACTATTGATAATACTATTGAAAATACTATTGAAAATACTATTGAAAATACTATTGAAAATACTATTGAAAATACTACTACTTTAAATAATGATCATAATTGTGAAAAAAACATATCTCATAATGATAAGGAAATATATGAAAAATTAAAAGAGCTTCAAATTAATTTACATACTAATAATATATCTGATAAAAAATCTGCTTGCTTTTGGTGTACATATGATTTTGATAATCCACCTATTTATATTCCTAAGTTTTTAATAAGAAATACATATCATTGTTACGGATGTTTTTGTAGCCCAGAATGTTCTGTTGCATATTTATTTAACGAAAATATTGATTCGGCTGTTAAATTTGAACGATATCATTTAAGTAATTTAATTTATTCCAAAATATATAATTATGAAAAAAATATTAAACCAGCACCTAATCCGTATTATATACTAGATAAATTTTATGGAAACTTATCTATTACTGAATATAGACAGTTATTAACATATGATAGATTATTATTTATTATTGATAAACCATTAACTAGAATTTTACCCGAATTACATAAAGATAATGACGACTTCCTATTAAGTAAAAATATAAGCTATAATAACTTAAAAATTAAAAAAAATAAATCTAATGTTAATGTAAGTAAAAATGATATTATGAACGAAAATTTTGGATTTTAATTTTTACTTTCGTAATTTTTAATTTGTGTATCCATTGCTGTTCTAATCATTTTATATCTTTGTTGATTTGATGTGTTACATATATTTTCTGTTTTATTTATTCCCATAAAGTCCTTTATTACATTCTCGTAATTAAAATTAAATTCTATTGATTTTGATTTTGATTTTTCATAATCATAGTCTGTTTGCCGAATAATTATTTGAATACATTCTTCTTGTTCGCTGGTTAAATTAGATTTTTTTAAATCCATTTATAAAATACTATTATATAACTTTAAATATTAATAAAACAAATTTAAATAGATACTTTCAAATAAAACTATATGAGCTTCGTTGATGAATTATCATCCTGTGTTATTAAAGAAATTGCACCAATTATGAATGATAAAATTAAATGTTTGATTAATGAAAATATTAATTATAAAATTAAATATGAAAATTTATTAAAAGAGTATCAATCTGTATTAAATATTCCTATTGTTCAAAATACAATTGAAAAATTAAATATTGAATTATACAATCTAAAGAAAAAAAATGAAAATATTAAATTAGTAATAAATGAAAAAGAAAAAAAAAATATTGATATTGTTGATAATAATAATCCTATTGATATTGTTGATAATAATAATCCTATTAATATTATTAAAAATATATGTAAATTAAATTTTGAAGATGCTACAAATTTATATAACAAATACAATAAAGATGTTATTACAGCAATTTCACAATATCAATCATCCTGTCTAAACAACCCAAAAACTAATATTCTCCCCGTTGAATCTTCTTATTCTACATCTAAATATGTAGTTGTCGAAGAAGAAGACAGTGAAGATTGTGATAACGAGTTATGTAAAAATGAAAATTGTTCATCTGTACAAAATGACGAATATGATGAAAAATGTGATATTTGTCCGGGATATTACAAAGACGATGGGTTAAATGATATATTATTTATTGAAGAAAATCCAAATAATAAAAAAGGTACTTGTGATCTATGTAAAAAAACAGATAATATTGTTCAGATGAAAGGAACAGGGCAGTATATATGCCAAAATGCTTGTGACGAAAGTGATGATGAAGAAGATGACGAAGAAGATAATGAACAAAACTCTGTAACAGAAAAAGGTGTACAATATGTAGTAGGTGCTTTATTAGCATCACAAAATATAGATGTTATTGATGATGGTAACAGTGAGGAGGAAGAAGAAGAGGAGGATGAAGAGGAGGAAGAAGAAGAAGAGGATGAAGATAAGGAAGAAGAAGAGGAGGATGAAGAGGAGGAAGAAGAAGAAGAGGATGAAGAGGAGGAAGAAGAAGAGGATGAAGAGGAGGAAGAAGAAGAAGAGGATGAAGAGGAGGAAGAAGAAGAGGATGAAGAGGAGGAAGAAGAAGAA
>Ga0209092_10003042_pt1 | contig 14904 bp, 11 predicted proteins | sample FraStrMetagenome_FD_187446 | JGI IMG/M metagenome (GOLD analysis project Ga0209092, IMG submission 187446) | Marine eukaryotic phytoplankton communities from Arctic Ocean - Fram Strait ARC3M Metagenome (SPAdes) (version 2) | ecosystem: Environmental > Aquatic > Marine > Oceanic | place: Fram...
ATCAAAGAAGTATAATATCAAAGAAACGTTACTGAACAAATTTGCACGGTCATCCTGTGGCAACATCATCTCTTCAGATTTATAGCACTAAGTGTATCTCTCATTGAACTTACTTAGGCAAACTTAGTCTTGGGGCTGAAATTCCCGTCCATTCCCTTTAGAAAATTTCTTAAGGAGAAAAAAGATTGCATCTTTTCTGTAAAAAACTTGGAGAAATTTAATTAATGTGAAATTGGTGGACCTAATTACTACAACTCCCTCCTGCTTATCATAAACTCACTGTGCAGGGATTAAAGAATTTGTTGGTCATTATGATTGTGTACCACAATTAAGGCGAAATACTCTCATGTATAAAATATCAGTTCAAAGTGGATTTCGCCGTGAACTTTATATGGGTCGGAAATAAGAGAGTAGGGAATTTAGATCCAGCTAATATCATTTCATCCAGACAAAGAAAACCAGAACTATTCAAGTCTGCGTGCTTCATTATTGTTTTAGCCTTTTTCCTTATCATTCTTTTGCTCATCATGTGGTTTCCCATCAAAGCTTCTTCTAACCCTGACAGAGACATGAAGTCAGATCGATTGTTGTTTAGTATGCAAAAAATCATCTCACATCTCTTCAGTAAAGTTAGAGTTGGAACAAAGTTCATCAAGCTCAACAAAAGATTCTTCACATCTATTTTTCCATACCCAATATTATCAAAGAGCTTGAAAACTGCTTTTGTTTCGCCGGAGCGTTCGATGGGAAGTGATGTGCAAAAAAAATCATAATTTATTTCGTCCGACTTGTCATTTTGATTATAATCGTCTTTAAACTTTTCCCATGCTTGCATAATATCATCGGAATTCAACTTGTACCTGCAAACAAATTCTGCTAGAAAATTTCTCTTTATGTTGCGCTTCTCAATTTCTTTCATGTTTTCATGACTATCCACATCGAGATGAAGAGTATTCTTTTTTGTACCTAAGTCTGGATGAAGAGCTGCAGGGTCGGGATTACGCACCATACTTTTGAATTCATCTAAGCTAACTTGCCCATCTCCATTTACATCCAGCATAGATATCATAACATCTATTTCTTCATCAGTAACCTTCTCGCCCATACAAATCAAAACATGCCGAATTTCAGAAGCACCTAAATATCCATTTTTGTCAAGATCGAGAAATGTAAAGGCATCTTTCATTTCATCATTTGTGTATCCACATTCAATAATTTCACCTTTATCCACTTTTGATTTCTTTACAATATCTTGTGCTAGCAATTTTTTGGAGTTTTTCTGTATGGGTAGATTCTGCCTATGAGTATCATCATATGAAATGACTGTTGGTTGATTTTGTGGATATGACACTCCTCTAGGCCCTTGAAAGTCAAGAAATAGTTTTACCTGACCGCTGTCCAAATCACGTCCAAACTAAACATTGGGCCAGTGAATGGTTATGGTTTTTTTGAAATCAATATGGAAAAATTTGCTTATGACTTCTCTTACCTCATTCGCGAATTGTAATTGTGCGCACAAATCAAAAGATCCGTTCTTGAAAGCTGGAAGCAGACTTATTAAAGCGGATCCAATTAATGTAGTTGTGTCAGTTAGTGCATCGTGATCATGACACTCGATTGTCAATGTGTATTGATCTACAATAGGTAATTTTAGGTGCTGATCCCATGTTGGATTTGAACCTCCATCTTTTGCTGGTATGGTCTTGTTTTCTACAGATATACAATTTCCATCAGCTTTAAGAATTACGAAGGGATCCATTTGATTAGGAGTACCAATTTCCCGCAGGTATTTTCCCTTCATGACATGGATAGAAAGCTCTCCAGCTGGCAAAAATTGAATTTTTGCTCTTATCTTTCCAGGAGAACGGAATAAGTTGTTATGTATCTGTTGAGGATGAGGGTGTGCTAGAGGTAAAGTTGAATTAAATTCCGTAGATTTGTTCATCATTGCTAGCAGAGACATATCGGTTAATCCCACATGATCATGATTACCAATATTTTCATTCCATACGTTGATCTCTAATTTATCGAACCAATTACTTTCATTTATCCACAATAGCATTGTTTCTTCTCCAAAATAAGGGTTAGATCCTGCATCAAAAATAGTTCGTGAGCGCTTTTTCATTTTATCCCCAACAGCTACGGTTACATATGGATCGGAAACTACTTCGTTTCCTTTAATTAAATTGCTACATTCATATAATGTGAACAAAACCATCCCTATCTTTACCTCAAGAAAAGTGACTTCTATATGTAATGAGGAATTTGAAGTGTTATCTCCTGGCTGCAATAATGGTATCCATTCGTCAAATTTTGTTCCGTTTGAAGTGAAGAACCTTGCGGCTGATATTACTACCTCTCCCAGGATATCGTTGCCCCACTTCGAATGGTTGAAAAGTTGTATCTTAAGGTCTATAGATTCGACATCTCTAGGAAGTATAACTTGGTTCATAACGTTCAATTTGACAATTTCCTCCTCGAAGCTAAAGTCTTGTCCCTGCTCCTGTAAAATTTGTGATTTGGCTTCAGTAATAGAGCGTGATTCATCTGAAGCTTCCCTAAGTTTATATCCAAGGCTAAACATGAGAAATGGATTAAGAGAAGTTTGCGATTCAACCTGACTTTTGAGTCTTATATTTGATGCATCAATACATCGAATCCAAAGACTTCCAGGTTTAACGCCTACTTGCTTATATTCCTTATCAGGTGAATTTGCATGAAGAAATGCTTCCTGTTTTGGTAGCGCATCAAAGGTTTTTGCTGAATTTTTTATAGGACTAAAGAATTGTTTTTGTTCCAATTTATCATGGAAGTCCCGTTTTATATCGGTTGGTATAGTACCTATGGCTTCTATTTTTTGCAAAAATTGTCTTTCATCGTTATGAATAGATATATCGATTTTTGTCATATCTGGTGGTGGTCGACCAGGAGGTGGTTTTCTGCCTTTAGAAAAAGAGCTATAACGTCCCTTGATACTTTTTTCCATAAAGCCTACATGATTCGGTACTGAAGTCCCTTTTATCGTTTCTTTATGAATGCTCTTGTTTGGAGCTTGCATTTTTTTTGAAGGTTCTCTATTTTGTACTTCTGAACAACTTTTAACTTCACTTTCCTTGTCTTTGCTTAAATGGATCTTTTTCATTTCTGGTTGAAAGATCGAAGGACAGTCATTTGATTGCCGTAGTGAACATATTCGTCTAAGAGCTGATTTCGGGGGAGGCATTTTTGGTTCTAGTTTATTGGAGTCATTTGTTCTTGAGGGTAAAAAAAGTTGTTTAATAGGTGGAGGACCTGGTGGTCTCTTTCTTTCCAGTATTTCAAGTTTTCGTGAGCTTCGGTCAAATGAACGATTGATATTGTTTGTAGAGGGGTTAATGCTACTATTATCAATGTTGAGTTTTGTTGCAGATGATGAAGCCGAGACGGAATTATTCTCCATTGACATGATCTCAATCGATAAAATAGAAAGAAATGCTTTGAATTTGAATCAAAATTTTAAAAATGTACTGAGTCCCAACAAAAATTATTGAATTGTTTTGTGAAATTAGAATGAAAATTAGGAATCGAAATGAATAAAGGGCTGATAAATAAAAATATTGACCATATAGTACCGTACAAAGCACTGTTGCCTCGTACAGTCAAAGAATATTTGGACTATAAATAAGGCTTACCATTGTATCATTGATAGAAAAATCAAAAGAGCCCCAGCACCATAAAAGATGTGATGGTATCTAAAGCTGTTCATAGGCAAGGACGTCTGCATGATCTTGTTCCGCAAAAATCACCTCATCCTACAATATTCCATTTTTTTCTTCTTTCATCTTGAGGTTGTTTTTGAAATAATCGATTGAGCATGAATACGTAGCACAGCAGTAAAACTAGGTATGTATCTGTTTTTATTTATACTTGATATGAAGTGAAGTCTTTCGAATAACATCTCGGATCAGCAGCAGAAGAAATTGTTGTAGGCATGACTTATGTAGAAAACTCTTCATCTAAATTCTGGTTCCTTTTCATGACAACCTTTCAAGAATGTAAACCAATACGTATGCCAGGTCTAACGTTCATAATTGAAGAGAATCTCTCGGTGAAAATCATACTATGGTGGTCATCGTAAGTTCGATATTTTATGTGTAGAAGTCAGTTATGCTCTGTGGCAGGCTCCGTAATTTGACGGCCCATCAGGCATGATAAATATTCAGTCCCACAAAAGGGGGTCTTGTATGCCGGTAGTGATAGCATCTCTTCCTCAACATTTTATTCGGTGTTTCTTTTGTTCTGTCGCTGCTACGTAGCTCATATGGTCGGTCCAAAAGTGCTGTTCTAAGAATGCGTTTTCGTGTAAATCATCCGTTTCTATAAAGAAAAATAAAAAATGAACACAGACTTGAGCAAAAGCAGGACCACACCTAGAAAAAGAAAGCGAGTCGAGTATCCCACTGCAACTGAAAATAAATGCATACAAACGCAAATTATCTCCAGAAGAGAGCGAAAAATAGCTCCAAATCTTGAGGAATATTTAGCTCCGGGAGGAATTACCATATACAAACCACGTAAAGAATGGTGCTGTCAAGGTACCGAGCCGCAAGACAAATGCGAGAAATGCTCAAACAAAGTGATTGCTTCGTCCTCAAAAGATAAAGAAAGGATCAAAACATTTAAATGTTCGGAACTCGAGGAAAAACTAAATGTCACACTAAGTCTCAGATCTCTTGGAAATTCTGCTCTTCATAAAGCAATCCTCGGTTTCAACACTCCAGCTGTACTAGATCTTCTCGCTTATGGAGCTCCAACAAATGTAATAAGTGTCCATAAACGATTTAAAGGAGTATCTCCTCTGATTTCTGCAAGTCATCAAGGAAATCTAACTATTGTTGAGTCGCTCCTGCAACACGATGCTTGTCCACATTTGCGAAATAAATCTGGATCTACAGCCCTTATTCAAGCATCCCATCATGGACATGTCTCCGTAGTGAAGATATTAATGAAGTACGGAGCAAATGTGGATCAATATAATGATAAAAAAACAACCGCACTCATGCGAGCGTCCCAAGAGGGTCATAAAACTCTTGTAAATGTTTTGATTCAACATGGAGCTAATGTCAATGCACAAAACCAAGAAAGAATGACACCTTTATTGCTAGCAGCTCAAAGAGGAAATTCAGATGTTACAAGATTGCTTTTGATGGCAGGTGCTGACGTTAACCAACGGACTAAAAAGAATTTGACGTGCTTAATGCTGGCCTGTAAGAAAGGACATATTCGAGTTGTGAAGACATTGCTTGCACATGGAGCAGAAATTGAAGCCAAGGATCACAAGGGACGAAAAGCGAGAGATATCATTGATAGATTGATAAAGTACTTGGAGAGAGACTACAGATTGAAGAAAAATGAAGAATTGAGCTCTAGGAGAAGAGCTTTGGAATACATCCAAAATAAGTTATCTATTCATGAGCAGATTAGCCTTATGAAAGAAAATGCCAGATCTGAACGAAACTTCATATTTGCAAAAATTCATACTTTGATACAAAAGCAACGAGTCCGAATTTTCGTCAAAAAGGGATGCAAGTCAATTCAAATCAACTCCTTAGATTACTTCAAGGAGATAACACCTCAAAACATTAAAAAGTATACTATAAGTTCTTCAGATCAGGCTCTTCTCTTGACTATGACATTGCCTGCTCAAATCATGGAGCATATTGCTCTATTTGTACCACTATCACCTTTGTACTCTACAAGAATCCGTTATCTCCAGGATAAAATGGAACGGCGATCTACAGAGGTATATTCAGGACACGATATTATTCCATCTGCATGTGATTTAATGGAAGAAATGTTAGAAGAAGGCGGGTTTTTGGAAATCTGTGATAATCTAGAAATACCTCCTCCTTGTGGTTTTGAAAGCTGGACAAATTGGTCTTCTTGGGGCAGAATAAGTGACGGAATAATAATGACTTCTCTTCAAAACATCAATTCAAAGGATAGATTGAATGAAAATGAAAATTTAAATAGTTTGTTACATGGTCGACGTATTCAAGCTACCAAGGATATGAGAAAGATGTATCCCTTTTTCTGTACATTATCGGACATGAAATACTCACCCATGCTGAGATCGGCAATTACTGCCCCACCATATCATATGCGTGACGATTTATTCAATAATCTCAAAAAATATTCAGATGTGGTGAAGTTGATAAGAAATCCAGTAATAGGATGTCATTTTGATATGAATGTTGCCAAGGAAATCGTCGTCCTTGGAAAGCAGGTTTTTGTTTGGCTTAAAAAGTTACGCCAGAATCCTGATTTAATGTAGTAATATATATAGATTTAACAACTGCTGAATTCATTTATCTTCAATAGAGCATTTATACGTTTTTTAAACTTTTTACGCTATCGATCTAAAATGAAATTTCACAAAAAGAATTCAAAAATTGTCTCATGGGATACATTCGGTAATGTCTTTATGTATTTTTACACCATGATTATTGGTGTCCGCAATGTGGTGATATCTTTTACATAAGAAAGGAAAATTTGCCCTCTCTTCCGCATTAGAACTAACCAGGGATTATTTCGAAGCGTTCCTTCCTTCCGAAGAATACATGAAAATTCATCTTCACCAAAAAAATCATCCATCCAAACTCCACTAGAATCAACATATTTCAGTACGTATATCAGTGTAGCATCAATTGCATGATCTTTTGAGCTGTACACGATTTTACCCATTCTACTACCTACTAATCCGCCAGGAAAAAGAAAATTTGTTGAAGGAGCTGATGGGTCCCAAGTTTTCCCGCGAATAGTCAAAGTACAGTACCAGAATTTCGTCTGGGCACCGAATTCCTGAACATGATGCATTGTTAGGGTGTCGATTGTAATGAATTGATACGGTTCTATATCGGTCTCATTTTCGTCAACGTTCTGATCAACGTTGAAATACACTCTCAAGGCCTTATTTACGACTTGTACAAGTTTAAACTCTCTTGATATCGTATTTGATTGCAATACTGATTTAATTTCTGATTTCGTTGGAAAAAAGTCATCATCGTGCTTTCGAACACTTCCAGATGAAACCGTGTCACTTTCAAAAGAATAATTTGGCATTAAGTTTAATGATGCGATGGTGTCTTCTTTCCGTTTTGATTCTTCCATCTTCTTCAATATAGCTTTTGTTTTTGGAGCATAAAAAGATGTTTTGCTTCGTGGTGTCGACACTCCACTCTCGAAAGATCCATTTGTTGTCAAGGACTGTAGAGAAAGAACATCTGCAGCTTGCTTCGACCCATTATTATTCCCAGTATGTCCTGAATTTTTAGACGTCGAAATTGTTTTTGGAGGAGTTGATAGATATGAGGAGCTTTCCTTTGATGAGGTTGTTTTATGAAACTTTGATTTCGGTTCTACTTTTCTCACATATTGCTGAAAAAGAATTTTTAAATTAGAAAGCTTTTCTTTCACACTTATTCCATCATTAATCGTTTGATTCAGTTCAGGTTTAAAATTAAATAATTCGTGTTGACCTAAAATGCTGAAGAGATTGTCCAGGATTGCATCAATTTCGGTTTTTTCTGACTTCATCCCTCTTAAACGTTCTGCTAAAGATGTAATTTCCTTTTCTTGGCCTTCACAAACCGATTGGATACCTTCCAAAATATTTGATTCACCCTCCTGGATAGCGGTAATACTTTCCACGAGTTTTTTTATTTTATGCTCATCATCCATTCTTATCTTGTTCAGCTCTTTTATTTTAGATTTCTGCTTTTTAATCATTCTTGAAAGAACTTCATTGTCATGCTCAAAACCCTCACAAGTTTTTGTCAAAGTCGTCAGAGATTCGTCGTACTGTATCTGTGCATTTCGAATTGTTTGAAGATTTTCATTATGACTCGTTCGGAGTTCCTCCATTTCAATTTCGTGACTTTCAAGTAACATCATTTCTGCGTTCTTCACGCCTTGCTCGTGTTGGTTAATCTGTACAGCCAACGCCCCCCGTAGCTCTTCTATATCGTGTTCCAGCCCTCTAATAATATCTTTTTGTTGATCTAACTCTAATTCAAGAGCCTTTTGCTGGCTGGGGGTGTAGCATGAAACGCCCTGCTTAGATTTGAGTTTCCGATGAGACATCAATATAACTGTGAAATAAACGTGGTAGATATTGCAGAAAATGTTTGTACAAATCAGTCTCTACAGAAAGAAAACAAGATAGAAATCAGTCATGCAGATTATGTCTCAGGGATGACAAATGTCAAGAGGTATAATCATCAAAGAACCCTCTCGTAAATTATCATAATGAGTTTAATATAAATATAAATAATAATATAATAATATCGGATGTGCCCCCCCCTGTCCAGGGCAGGTACAGTGCCCCTTCCATGAAATGGTTATCTGGAACGATTTATTGCGTATCTAGAATTATAAAAATGTAAAAAAAGTGTTGGAACGTGGAGAAGACGGTGTTTTGCGGGACTGACGGGTTTTTGTGCCATTGTGGAGGTTCTCAATTTCAGATAGCTTTACTCAACATCACGTTGGATTTACTTATTTTATAGCTATCAGTTAAGGTGGGGCGGATAAAGTGGCGAGTCCAATACGAAAAGTATTCAATCAACAAAAAAATTCTGAGTTCGTTACCTCTCTAAACGGAATATTTTGAATACAAAATCGGTTTTATAACAAAATTATATTTTAGGGCATGTCCATACTTCTTTGTAAAGTCGCGGATCAACAAGACCTAATGAATAAAAAACATACCAAAACCTACGTAACCCTACGTAAACTGAATCCAGTTGAACGACAAACTGTTATTGGACGAAACCAAAATTCACAACCATCATCAGATCCATATCACCAAAATACAAAATCAGATCAGCATCAAAATTTCAATATCCTCAAGGTCATTCGAGAGAAATAGCAGGAACAAGTGCTCATTTTTTTCGTTTGAAAGACTAAAATCAACTTTAAGTTGCAATCCCATCAATATTGGATTAGTTTTCACCGTACTTCAATACTAGCAATCTATGTGAACCTTAATCTCCCAAGTCACCCAGATCATGCCAGAGACCGACGAACATCAAGCATCAGAAGCAGATCTCAGAGGAGTTTAGCAGGAGCTCAGCAAACAAAGAATAATCAACAATAAGCTTTTTCAATGAATTCATAATTTAGAGAAAGCATTACTTGAAAAAGAACAAGAGGAAGAAAATGATCAAAACTCTACCAACTCCAAAGAAGAGGAAGTAACTCACAAGCCAGACACTAAAGTGAAACTATAAGACTTTGAGGAATACAGCTCGCACCTAGTACCAGTAATAGAGCCTTCATCCGTAGAGAAATTGAGAAAGAAGAAGCATTAACAACCTTCGACTTCCAAGCCTTCCTCATATTCTTAGGAACCTTTAAGAGTAACCACCCTGACTATTTCTCCCAGGATCAGATAGAATACGAAAGCGAATTGTTCAGTGACTTTCAAGCTAAAGGAACCAGGGAAGTATTAGATTCAGCCATTCTCAAAACAGACAAAGAAATAAAAGAATTACCCCAAGACTTAGAGAAAACTGAGAAGAGAAAATTACTGAGCATATTGGAGAAAGAGTTTGAAGACCATCCAGACTGTTACTGTGAAGCGTGGGAAGATTTCATTATTGAAATTGAGGAGAAATTCCAGCACCCCATCTGTATTCTAAAGGTGTCTATGAAGACTAAGAAGACAATTTTCCAAACATCATGCCGAAGTCACCAACTAGAAGGAGTCTAAGACAAGCTAAGAAAATCACCCCAACCAAATTGAATAAGGACATTAATGCAGATGACTTAACCATGGAACACCAAGCCAAACATCAAAAACCAATTGCAAAGGACGAAGAAATGAAAATTACAAATCCGGATCCTACAGCCAAACCAAACGATCAAGTAATGCAGGATGCTAATCAGTCACCCAACATGATATTAGAAATTTCCACACCTCAAAACTTTCATTTCATTGTTGCAAACTTGACTGAATCAGAAATTGACGGATTTAGTATCGAATACCTGAGTGAAATTACCAATACCTGGTTTGAAAAATATAAAATGGACAAGAAAAATCTCCCCACTACATTATCACAACATGGGCTTGAAATTGGATCTTGGAGAGATACAGCAAAAAAATCTATCCAAGCCGATACATGGAAAGAAGAAGCCGAACAGTTGGAAAGAGATGACAAAGAGAGGATGTCAAGGCTAGATTTCAAGAACGTTACCGGAGTAGCAGATATCAAGCACATGACTAAGAAAGATTTAATCACTTTCCTTTTTCAATAGTGAAGGCACTTTTATTGAAGACAATAGTGCATTATTCCATACGGAACACGATTATGTATGTGAACAAGTAATGTTAGCAATCGAATTTCAACGTGACGAAAATAAACCCCCCACATTAAATGATACCCTTTTCTATATTCGATCGAACTCAATGGATGATGATGAGCATCGAAATACCTCCTTTCTACAAAAACATGTACGCAATTGGATAAACCATAAAGGCAAAGCATATCAAGGAGCTCAACCCAACGATGACTGTCGTGACATGCTATTGAATATCTTGGATGATGCAACAGACTAGCTGAAAGAACAATCTCCACCAACATTTACAGTTTATGATAACGTTGAAGATGAAATGATTAATGACAACGAACTGTTAAATGACGCAACAATTTTACCTATTTCCAAAAAGATTACTGATCTACAGAGGAGCAAAGGAAGCAAAAGTAAGGGAAAGAAGAAGAAAAAGGAAGGTATTAGCGTTACTTCAACAACTTCCAATAAAAGTCCCCAAGAAGCAGCCAAAAAAAAACAAAGAAACTTATATTGTTGTTGTTACAGAGATTGAGAAAAGCAAAAAGAAGGAAATTGGATTTATCTCGAAGATCTCCAATGACCTGCTAAACTGTGCAAAAGAAGCCAACGAAGCTAAGTTAGCAGCTAAGGACAAGGAGGTAACCATGGGTATCATAGCAGCAAAGGACGAAACGAGTGAGAGGAACGATAAAGTAGAAACAACTAAGAAATCAGCCGACGTACCTGAAGAAGATGATGAATCAGAAGACGAAGTAAAAGAAGGAGAACATGGAGCTGAACATGTATGCGTAAATAACAAAAGCCTGGAAGACGAGAATTTCCTGAAGAAGAATCCTGATATCAGGAAACTCCTCATGTCTGTGGAGGATATGCTGATTGACTATAGGAATTCTGATAACAAGGAAACTATGGAAAAGGATAATATTGCATTTCAAGAGGAAGCAACAAAAATGTTGGATTCAGTTTTTGAGAACAAAAAGACTTCTTGCATGTACCAAAGGTACAGGGTTAAGTGGGTTAGTTTTGCATTGGAACATAAGTTAAACAAAGGTACAGATAAAGCCTTACTGGACCAAAAGCTCTATGAATTCTTTGTTGCCTATGGAAAAGAATATATCCCCTCCAACCTCTATGTAATGTACTCATGCATTAATCATTACTTCATCACCAACTTTGGCTACAAACTCAACACCAAGCTTAGGCTCCAATGCTACCTCAAGCACAACACAAGCACCTTGACCTATGCTGGAGATAGGTGTCGATGTAAACACACGGTTGGGGTGTGTTGGTGTTGGGGGGTTGTTTGTTGGAATAGTAATCTGGCTTTTTGCCAAATTACTACATACTACGTATACTAAGTTAACTACAATTCTAATATATTATCTACACCACAATTACATTAATCTAGTAGCTCTTTGTAGAGCATACCAAATCAAGGTAAGTACAACGTTGTGCTGGCCAAGCACCACGTTGTTGAAATACAACTGTGAGCTGTTCTCTCTTGGAACACGTCTCACATTAATATGTATCCTTACGACTTGTACGAATGTTCTCTGACATTCTTCGCGTACGTCGATCTTTGATCAGGAGGGATACATTTGGGTCCTGCCCTTCAACTTGGATCTTGATCAGATCGTTGATTATTTATGTTTATTTAATATAATATTTTAGTTATATTAATGACGCGTTAATAATGATTTAATTCATTTAAATATTATTTTCTTGTGCGCGTATTGCTGTGAATGACAACCTATGTGTGCAAGAAGAGTAAGGTGTTTACGTCAGAGCAGATAGATGAAATACTAAAAAAATGTGCAGAATCCAATGATCACAAGGAAATTTTGACAGGAGTGGGCGTCTCGTTGATATATTATGGCCTGTTACAAGTGTGCGATAGCCTCAAGATCCAAAAAAAAGATGTGAGTCATCGGGATAATGGGAGAATTGTCATCAAGTTTGAACATGCACGAAAAAGGAAAATTGCAGGATTTACATATCACGTACCTAGATTGTATTCCAAACTATTCAAAAAATACGAGAAGCAGCTGCCAAAGTATGTAACAGAAGAAGATCTATACCTGCGTGTATGGGTTAAAAAAGATCAAGCAAGAAGCAAACTAGTAAAAAGATACACAACAGAACAATTTGCGGTAGAAGCGTGTAGGATCCTGGGAATAGATGATACTGGGTACACCAGCCATTGTTTTCGCAGAAGCGCAGCTACGAATCCGGCTGATGCCGGGGTGAGTTTTATCAACCTCAAGAGACATGGCCAATGGAAGTCTGATAGTGTGGCCGAGGAGTATATTGCAAACTCCAAGGTCCTACGTGATGAGAGAGAAGTATGCCTGCTCCCCGAAAACATGAGGCAAGTCCAATTTTTTGGACCCACAAAGGCACAGAGAGTGTTTCCAGGCTGCGGATCGATCTCACCTGTTTTCTTCTACTGATGTGTGCATGGTGAGCTTCTCCCACGCCGCTTCTATGTTAGAGAAAAATGCGGATAAAACGGTATGGGGCAAGATGAGTATTCACTTACCTTTCGAAGTTGAGACCTCTTTCTACAACGAAGATATTATTCCTGGTTATGACCTTTTTCGTTGTGACGACGTTTTTTTTTTGCATGTTCAATGTGTTGAGAGTTAAAGAGTTAAAAAAAGGAAAAAAGAGTTTTGCCAGGAGTACGCATTATTCCTCAAAGGAATGCTGCTTCTAATTACCAAACTCCTACTAACAATAGGAGAATTAACCAACAAGGGAGGTCTGTTTTTTTTTCTAATACCAATAACAACAATACAAATACAAATCAACAAACACATCAACCAACAAATCCGCAAAATAATAGAGATCATAACCCTAACCCTAACCCTAACCCTAACCCTAACCCTAACCCTAACCCTAATCCTAACCCTCAAGATCCACCATTACCACCTCCTCCACCTCCTCCACCTCAAGAAGATCCGATGGTAGTACCAACAAATAGGGCCTTGTTTGGTGTGAAACGTCCCAGGGTAACAGAAGAGCAGGAAGTGCACATGCCAATGCAGTTAGATGGTATCGGTGCATTGATTAGTAAGTATGCACCTAACCCCAACCCTAACCCTTCCGATTTTTCGCAAACTTACCAATTATTTTAAACCTCCTCCCCTTATGACTTTGCAAAAGACTGCCCCACAGCTGCCCAAAATATGAATGATTTGGAGGAAAATATGTCTTTTGATAAATTGAGCAATTTGGATTCTGACATCGAAGAAATGTTTGTTGAAGATTTCTAAAAATGTGACAAAAAAATGTTAGTTTTATCACGTTCGGGCTTTTTTTTTTATTGTCATTCGAACTTCAAACTATACGAATGTCTGCAGTTAAATTATTTACATTTATGTACGTCGCTAATTAGATAAATTTTAGGCCTTTAATCTGTCATCATTAGATAATTATTTAATTTCTTAGCATTAATTTGTTACATGAATTTCGGAGATGCGGTAATATGATAACTGTTCCACTGTAAAAAAATTAATCGCAACATTACATGCATTGTTTCTAGAGTGGACTGAGTTATTATTATTATATATGTTTACAAGTGAAATTCAACAGTGCCCCCCTGTTAGCAATAAAAATCAGTTTTCACCTTTTTATCTTGTGATAAATTCTTCGTTGAATCCCAGCAAATGTCCAGTTTCATATATACCAAATTTAAGCATTGCTTACCATGTTACTTTAGGAGCCAATGTAATGCATTCGAGAAGGAGATTGATCAACAAAAAAATATAATTCGAGGGCTAGAACATGACATAGAAAAAATGAATCTTTCCTTGAGTGATCAGAATTCATTGCATCACGATATCTTAAATAACGCAGAGATTAAGACATGTCGTCTTGAGAAAGAATTGAAAGATGTAAAGCAAAGTGGTGAGGAGAATGTTCATAAGTTACAAATAGCTACATTGAAGTTCGAGGCAGCTACGGAAACTATCAAAGAACTCAAAGACGCACGAACGGAAGACAAAAGAAAAATGAGTCAATTAGTAGATGGAGTGCAGACGATTAAAAGGAATGAACTCAAAGTAGTAGAGTCTATCAAATCTGTATGTGAAGCTCAGGAACAAGAGATTCGCGAATTGAAGGATTTGAGATTAAATAAAGACGAAACTGGTGCAGTACTACATGACGTTATTGGACTCTTGAAAAAAAATTCTCTGATTGATACTAAAAATACTCAATCAACTATCGATAACGAAACCATGGGATTTGATGCGATGCTTTTGCTTCTAAAGGAAACTATTGAAGAGGCTGGGAAATAATCCATTTGAATCAAGCATACTTAAAAATAAAAAATAATCTAGGTAGGTTTAGTTTCATTATAAACTTTACTTGATCTGCATGATTTTTTAGTAAAAACGAAAACAAATGAATGAAGAAGAATATTTTACAATGCGTCCTTTGCAACATGCTACATAGACTGTAAACATTAGAGTTTTATAAACATGCTCTTCATTCAACTGATCATTGAACCAAAGATACTTAAAGACTGAATTTCAGGTTGAACCTCCTTAGTGCATAATGAAATCCGTA
>Ga0209092_10003045_pt1 | contig 14894 bp, 9 predicted proteins | sample FraStrMetagenome_FD_187446 | JGI IMG/M metagenome (GOLD analysis project Ga0209092, IMG submission 187446) | Marine eukaryotic phytoplankton communities from Arctic Ocean - Fram Strait ARC3M Metagenome (SPAdes) (version 2) | ecosystem: Environmental > Aquatic > Marine > Oceanic | place: Fram...
CCAATGGCCGGATTGGAACACTGGAATTATATAAACTCCATTTGGTTTCCTAAAGGATGCAACGCGTGAATTGAAGATTCTGCTGAATCGCTCCCAACCTTGAGTTGGCCCCCAGGCAAGTATATTTGTTTGTTTGGTATGTTATTTTTTTAACGTGTTACTATTGGAAATCATTCTGAGATGTGTAACCAGCAGTCTTCACGCCCCACTGAGATTTCCTGCCCTCTATTCCACCGAATAGTTCACCGTCGCGTACGTAACCTAAGTTACCATCACTGGGATCTGTCGGGTGGTCCTCCCTCTCCCGTCATTATTTGAGGGATTCGAACCCACGGACACTTGAACCTTAACCAAGCTCCGAACCACTAAAGCTAGTAGGTATGTCGTTTTTAAGTATGTACTTTACACGATACAAAGACTGCGTTTCCGCAAGATCTACAATCGTAGATGGACATACAGAATGTAATTATGTTTACGCAATGAAGAATTCAACTCAAATGCAAGTCTTCGTTAGGTATGAATAAATAAATTTAGATACATTTTGTATCATTGTCCAATCGATAAATGAATAGCCTTGTTCGCAACTGGAATGCATATTTAGTAAGATTTTAATATTGGCACTAAAAGTAGACACGATGGTTCTTATAATTGCTTTAGAAGCAGTTCCAAAATGATTTCTTCTATATCTTTTTAATTAGGAGCCTCATTGATGAAATGCAAAAAGAGGTCCTATTCTGTATCTGTCTTTACTTAGGAAGTTTAAATTCTACACATTAAATACATCTAATGCATTAAAATTGATATCTCCATCTTATATATTTGTTTAAGTTTAAATAGCTTTCTTAACAATATATATTTAGATAACCTAGTTTATCTGAATAGACTTTCAATTTTATTCTTATTTCTGAACATTTGTAAATAAATGATAACGGAATTCGATTAGTGCAATAAACTAAGCACACGTTGATAGTTTGTCCAAGATCTTAACGTAGGTATTGACATGCAGGAGAAGCAAAATGCTAATTTATTAATATGCATGCATACAAAACCTGTAATAGTTCATCATAAATAAGCGGGAGATGTTGAGAAATATATACGGTAGGTAGATTAAAAAATCTGTTTTGGGTCATGTTTCTTTATTTATCGTTGTATTGCTTTATGATTTGGATGACCACGTAAATCTAAAGTAATATACATAGAACGATCAGAAACTCGCTTCTTTCTTACCTCCTAAATAGATATTAATTAAATATAAATATCAAACCTAGTGGAAACACATACCTATATGAAAGTGAATAGCCTAATAGTTTTTTTACCAAAGTTTGACAAGAGGTAGTCGTATATTTAGAAGAGGCAGCAGCACTATCTGTCGGACCAATAGATAATTTTTATCGCCATGACTGATAGATTGACAAGGGACGAAGTCCCAAGACAAATCACAAAGAAGCAAATTTGCAAACCCCTTTGTAGTGAAATAGGTGGGCAAGCGATTAAGAAACTGTTCAGAAAGGAAAAGTCCCCCGAACAGAATGATGATACTACACCAATACTGAAGGCACACGAATTAACTGAATCGGAATTCTTACGGCAATTAGACGTGAAACGCAGTAATTCTGACGAGACTATCAAAACAAAAAGTAGAGTAAGAAGTTTCAGTAGATCAACATCATTGCGGATTAATTCTGATGACGAACTCGAAGACTCAGGTTTAAGGCCTAAGGACAAGCATAGTTATGCGCCCTCGTTTGAGCAAGAGGAGGAATTTGTCTCAGGTCAAATACTAAAACTGAGTCGACATGATATTGATGCTAAGAAGGCAGCAGAAATGTTTCATGATTTAGCACGGGTAGTTGTCGTATGGCCCCATTACAACGCGGTCTCGCCAATAGCAAAAGCCATGACATCGTTTTGTGACAGTGCTGTAGTCACGAATGAAGCCTTGGGGGCGGCAACGAATCTCAAGTGCTGTCATGCAAACGAAATTATCGAATGTGCGATGAAAGCAGCACAAATATTTCCTAAAGATGTGAAACTTCAGGCGAAACTTATTCCTATACTCGGCAATCGATCTGTCGATTTTGTCATCAATACCTTACGCGCAAATTACAATGACGTTGACGTGGTTACACAAGCTTGTCTCTTCTTTTCACAATTAAGTTCGGAGTTGGAGAAATCTACCATCAGAGAAGTAATTTCGATGCTCAATGCGTCCCTGCTTGCTCATTCGAAGCAAGCCGAGGTAGTGAATTTGGCCTTGGCAAGCCTTGTCGACCTTTCTAAAACAAATCAAGGAAAGCAAGCATTAAGTCATAACCTCTCAGTGAATGATCTAGTGCCTGTTTTGTCCTCTCATAGCATTGACTCTAATATAGTTCTCAGTGGAATCACGCTTTTTATGTACTTAGGCGAGCTTAAAGATTTTGAACCCGAGGAAGCTATATCTAGAGCTATGAAGGTGAAGCAGATTGTTCTACAAGCGATGAATGTTTTTCCGCAGCACAAAAAAATTCACGAAATGGGCTGTCGTACTCTTTTCTATCTACCTCTGCAAGGAGATGTGAAGAAAGCAACCTCTGCAGCATTGGATTCGATGAGACTTTTAGACAACGGAACAACGGCTTTGGTTCTTCTTGTTCTCTTTACATCAAAACCAGAATATTCGAAAGAGTTCATTGCACTAGATGGAGCAAGGCATGTTATAAAAAAGATGAAAGACAATGAGGACAAGATTTCTTTACAGGAGAAGGGATGTGCCCTCTTTGCGAATATGCTTCATTTGATACCTGGTAAAGAAAGTATCAAGCTAGAAACTGCAAACCTTTTAGTCAGGAGGTTGAGAGAAAATCAGGACAACAAGTTTGTGGCATCATCTGTAATGTATGGTTTCTATCGCCTTTCGATAACCCATGTTAAGCTTTTTTCAAAACTCAACTGCGGGTCACTTATTTTACAATCACTTCAAGATCATTTGAAGGAACCTTATTTACAAGAATACGGATGCGGACTTCTCTCATGCTTAATGCTGTCAATGTCGAACGAAATTGACCATTCTGATGCACTCTTAGCTATTTTAGCTGCGTTGGTTGAACACTCTTCCAACATGAAAGTGTTCGAAAGCATTCGCTCTTGCTTAAAATTGGTTTTTGATTGTTACGGCCCTGATCCAATGTGGATTCAAGAATTCTTACCACTGGTAGAATGTGCTTGTTACGAATTCCCCTTCCAACTCAAACAGAAAGTTTATGAGGCGACAAATCTAGGAAAGATCTCACGACCTTGTGAACAAGATTATGCTAAAGAAGAGTATGACATTTTCAGTGAATCAATCATGCAACCTAAAGAAAGCCTGAATTACCGTAGTGTTTTCATGATTCTTCCACCAAATTTATCTATTTCTCAAGTGCTACGAAAAATTTCAGGTGGTGATTTGGTTTGCTACACGAAGGAGCAGAATCTTTTCTCAGGATTGGGTGTTGAAAAATATAATTGGTTTCCTAAAGGCGAGGAAATAGATTTTTGTATCAAACTTAATCTAGTCGAATACTCAGCAACAGTAAGTTTGCACAAAACAAGCCTTCCTACGTGGAACATGTTCTTTCTAACCTTATCTTTCTGTACTTCATCAAACTTAGGTTCCACTTCAAATTCTTTTCTCCAAAGAAGCATTATATTTATTGATTTTAGACACTGAAGATTTTGCGAGTACTTTGCAATCATCTCAATCACCCGTGTTCGAAAACGCAAACCCAGCAAACGATTATTTTCATGGAAGTGGAGCCTTTGATGCATTGAGTGAGCATGCTTTTGATTGGATAGTAAAAATCCATTCTGTCGTTCCTGGAGGTTTGATTATGCCCATTTGCTTGACGAATGAATTTTTCAATAGAAGAAACTTACATCAATTGAGTGCATCAGTGGAAGGCATGTTGGAGAAGCATTATCCCGCGATATCTACCAACGGCAAGTCACTTGCAATACCCAATGTTTTGTTCGACTTCTTCAAAGACATTAGTTTGAGAAGAAAGAACCGGAAAATAAATGGATTTTCTGAATTAAGGAAGAATACCATCAGAACATTACATATGATGGAAAGTACTTTGACCCGCAATAAAGAACTGAGACACTCTGCGACTTTCCAAGCTATAGAAATCATACTGCAACTCAAGCAGTGCTTTCACATTATGGAAAAGAATGAATGTTTCATGTACATTGATACTGTTTCGCAAGGAGCTCTTCCTGATAGAAATATTCGACTTGCTTTGGACTATCTCGGATCTAAAGGTGAAATTATTCAATTTAATAATTTGGGAAAAGAAGTGCATAACCAATCGGTACGTATGGTTTGGGCTGAAATGTATTTGAAGTAGAATTTGACTTAATCACTTTTTTCTTCGGACATTTTTTTCGCAGTTTATAGTTTTAAATTCAAATTGGATCATGGTTGCAATTAATTGTATTTACCGTGGTGGCAACTTTGAAGAACTGGTGTTAGAAATAAGAGAAACTAAACGTGATTGTTTTTTCGATGAGGAAGCAATCATCTCTCCTTTCGAACAATACCTTAATTGTCCTTTGATTACTAGAGAGGATTTAGACCTTTTACTCAAGAACAACGACTCTTTTAGTAGTTCTCTAAATGATGAGAAAGGATTGAAATTAATCAGGTTAATTTTGAAGGAACTTGGTGTAATTGATCCAATTGAAATCGGAAGCAGTAACTATGTTCTCAATCCTTATTTTATTCCTAAACTTTTGGAAGTTAAGGATCGTTCTGTTTGGAGCTACTCGTGCAGTAATCCACGAATAAAGACTATCTGTAACACGTGGCTGATTGAGAATCGTTCTCCTGAAGGTCTTGCAAAGAGCGTGATAAAAGTATTGTTGGAATATTCTCATAGCTTCACACAAGTACAAAGTGGGGTATATGGCCATATAATTAATTTGAGTGAAGCCTTTTGTTGGGAAAATGGTGCTCTTTTGAAATTTAGCGTGAAGAAACCAAAATGCGCCACTGCAGATTTTGTAGAAATTTCTCTCGAATTTGTTAATAGACTTTCTGACTTGTGTATAGCACCCGATGAAATGAAAGCTCATCAACAGAGAATTCTTTTAAGTGCGAAGGGACCTTCTTATGATCTGAACATTATCAAGGATGGAGGGTAAGATTTAGTTTTGTTCATTCGAATCAAACATTTATGTTTCTAACTCAAAGAAACTTTATTCTTTTTCTAAAAAAGGTTTTTGATGGCTGCTATGGCTGTCGAAACGATATTAGGTAGTATCAGCGACCTAAGATATGAAAGGCAACTTGTTTGTCCATGTTGCCTCGAGACGCACAGAATACAGGATGCTGAAACATTGAATTACGATTTTGTACAGAGTCATACATGTTTGGAGGTCATGGAGTGTGCGAAAGGTCATTTCATACCGAAGCTGTTACGATTTTAGGAATATAGAATAAATACAGTTTCCCAGTGGCTGTGAATTTAAATAAACAATTTTCAGTCAACTTTATTGACTTGTCAAGTTTTGATATAGAGACTAGGTTATGGACTTATTTGTTCAGACACTTAAAATTGTTTGTATCAGTTTACGTAATAGTGTAAATGCACGTATATTTTATATTTTAGGGTGTAGAATTTAGTCGACACAAATAGGTTGCTCCAATATTCAAGTTGCTTTGCAGGATTGTTTCAATAAGATTATATGTATGCATCTTTCTCATCTCATGATCTTTTAGTCATCTACTCCGGACGAGTAAGACATATTTGCACAAGAGAATATGAAGGAGTATTAAGTGGTAGAATCTATCAATCATCACAACATGTGTGTTGATGAATTTTCCTGATTAATAATTTTAAACCCAGTAATATGGGCTACAGTTCTTCGTTTTGGATTGCAATCCTTGAAACTCCAGATGTTGTTATGACTTCTCCAAATGTTGCAGGTCCAAAGTATTTGACCGAGTTCGAAAGACCACACCAAGTGTGCTCACATTCAGGCTCCTTAATTGAAGTTCCTACCATTTGTAGAGGTGATTGTATCTTGCCCTCACTCAATTCATGTTGCCTATAACCGGCATAAGTAAATTTTGGAGATTTGCTCCAGACAGGCGGGATCGCATAGTGAGCTGAAAGAGACCTGTCAGACTTCTGAAATCATTAATGTACGAATATGAATAAGAAAAATGGTAAAAAAGAATTAAATCGGCAACCAGAAAATGCTCACTCACATTCCATTCAGGATCTGCCGGTTTATAATGTGTAAAAAGAGAAGTATACCAACTGCCATTAAATTTGGTTGGACGCCCGTGAAAGCATTTCGACGACTCATAAAATAACATATCTCCAGCTTCCAGGACAACCTCTACAGTATTCCCTTGAAAATCTTCAATAACTAATGGCCAAGGATCTGAGTCTTCTGAGTGATCAACATGAAGAATACTAGAAATAACATGTGTTGCAGCCTTGTCAATATGCATATTAAGTCTGGGAAAATGAAATAGAAGATCTGTTAGATAACAGACACGATAGCAAAATAATCAATCAGTTTTTCTTACCTTGATTCATTTCTATATAATCGAAAGCCATAAGAGTTAGAAGGTTTCAATTTGATATGGGCCCATTCTTCATGCATCGGAAGCAATTCATGAAGGACCTTAATTTCAGAAAATTAAGAACATGTGAGATCAACGAAATTCAAATGTCCGAAACCGAATCGACATGAAATCTCTTACCCTGTTCGTCAAATCTGGCCTCCTAATAAACAGTGGTTGTTGAGCACCTTCAATGACATCTATTTTACCCTCTTGTCCTGCATTAGGTAATCCATCCTTTATCGCCTGCCGGAGCTCGTTTACAAGTTCCTGGGGAGCTCGAGTAAGCCCCCATCCATTTTCCGTGAAGTTGGGTGCAACTATTGCAGACATGACAGTTTGCAGGTATCTAAGCATTGACCAAAAATTAGTTCTGAACATTTAAAAGATTCACAATGTATGATAACGGACTTACTTACCCTTCATATCGGTGGCCAGAGTCTTCGATCTGAGAAATTTGGGCGAACCTTCGATCATTAATATTTTTCCAACCTTCAGAGGGTGGATTATAAACTGCAGGCCATGTATGATTACGACGATGAAACTCTTCGATCCTCTCAGTTTCTACCAACGCCGAATTCAAATGAAAGAAATTGACTCCCAAAATAAGAGTAAACAGATAGATGTACCGATCGACTTGCGACGACATCCTAGGTTTTGGTAAGACTGATGATAAATCAGAATGAGTTATTCTGCTGAAATATGAAAGGGGCATGGTTAAAAAAAATATGTATGTAAAAGTAAGTCTTGCTTTGCTGCTGTGTACAGCTGCTATTTAATTTTACATTCTGTTGAATAACATTCTTTATGTATGGTTTTCTGCTCTTATCGAAAAAGAAGGGGGATACGAAAAAATTCATTAATTAATTGTTACACGCACGCTATTTAATTTGTTATGTAGTTAGTTCTAGCATATTGTTTAGACAGGGTTTCCTACCAACAAATTAAAATTCACTAGATTTGTCATAATAGAACTTTCTACTTTATTTTGCAGAGCTAGAGAGAGAGAAGTACGTTTGTTTACTTTGTTTATTTATTTTGTTTGTTAGCCTACGCGAAGGTAGAATAGCAAGAATGTTCTCAAACGAATTAATTAGCATATAACATTAAAAATGCAAAGTATTGTCCTTTGGATGATTACTTTGTAAGGAGCTTTTCGCCTGTAACTCGATATATTACTAACCGTATTTATTAGGTAAAATATGGTGATAAAGAATAGATCAAAAAGATCACAAATTTGTATGGCAAGACAAACGTCCAAGTAAAAGCCAAAGGAAAAGAAAAGTCATCTTCTTTGAGATTCAGTATCTGTCGTCAATGCTTGAAATTCCTGTCCTGTTTGTTTCGTCGAATCCGTTTAACGGTTGCTGTTTAAAAGGTACTAAAACCGTTTGTCTCGGAAAAAAGAAAGCAGCCAGTTTTTGTCGTCAATAGTCATTCGTCATCTTTGGTTTGTGTTGTCGATTCCACTTTGTTATCGCAGTTTAAAAGAGCACTATGTATCAAAGAAAACCGCTCGTCCTGGATTCGTCCTGGAAAAATAAAAGTGAATATATTCTGCTGAAATTCTCTTTCTGTCATCGATTGGTTTGTGTTGTCGATTCCACTTCGTGACCGCAGTTTTAAGGAGCAAATAAAATGAGTTCGTCCCGAAAAAAAAAGAAAAAACCTTTAATGCTTGTGATCGTCCAATTTGCTAAAAAACATGATATGAAATAAAATAAAATAAAGACATTTCGTTCCGGAAAAAGAGCTTTGAATCTAACCATTCACTACCAAAATTGTCCTTTTGTCACTTTCCAAAAAGAAAAGGCCGTTCGTCCAGGGAAAAGAACTTTGAATTTCTCCATTCACTGCCAAATCTCCTTTATCGATTAAAAAAATCAATCGACCTGGACCAAAAAAACCTTTGAATATGACAATCAGTTACTTCCAAAACTCATTTTATTGATATTACTTCAAGCAAAAACCGTACAGTTCTGAAAGAGATTGCTAAATATTGTGAGAGAGTCAGATCCACAACAGAAAAAAAGATATATTCTGATTTATCTTAGCACTGCTGGTAGAAAAAAATGAATTTTAAAAGTTTGCACATTTTCTACATTTCAAAAGAATGAAATTGATGCAAGAGAAGTAAGTCATTTAAAATCTCAGTTTTTACGAATTATGCATATGAATATGGTACATATGTTTGTTTGTTTGTTTGTTTGTTTGTTTGTTTGTTTGTTTCTGTTATAGTTTACAGTGTTTTCTCCGGCAGTAGACTGTGCTAGGGCCCAGAGTTTCACTAGCTCATCTCCCTAGGACATGTGGGCGATAAAATTTCCATATTGCAAGTAACAATATTTTCGCATGGACGACATGTGCTGCATGAGCTTATAAATAATTCGTTCCGACATTAATTGTGTTTATGTAGGACTATTCTTTTTAAAATGATTTTTCATTAATTTAGCCCAAGCAAAACAATCTTGTAAAAACTGTTCTCAGTTTTGACTAATTTTTACCACCGCAGACACTGAATTGTAAGAGATAAAAGGCCTTTTATTAACAATATTTTCATTAGCTTACACTATGTACATCAAGTAGATATCGAACAGATTATTAGATTAATTCCAACACGTTATGCTTCCCTCTGATATCTGTTTCAATACAATTCCCTTTTCCCTTTGAAGCTTTTTTATAATATAAATATCAATTCCTGAATTCAGTGCATGTTCTATTGGACATGTGTTATCATTGTCCTCTACACAGATGGATTCGGGTTCAGCACAAAGTAAAATTTGTAGCACCTCTAGCATGTTTTGTTTTGCAGTGTTTTTCCGTAGCTTACGTTTAGCATGAGTATAATAAGAGGAGCATATTCTATGTATAGGTAACATTCCCAATATATCTCTCTCCCTTGCAGCCTTTGGGTTTGCATGTAAAAGCTCCCTGATTACTGCAGGCGATGCACCGTACTCACACGCCAAATGAAGAGGTAGTTTTCCATAAGAATCTGTCGCAAAAGCAGCAGATGAATTTTCTTCGAGTAAAGCGATGACACGATTTCGACAGGGGTTCATTTTGCTTATAGATAAAAGGGTGTTTTTCTTCACGTCCTTTGCTTTGCTATAAGACGCAACCTTATTTGCACGAGGATTGTTACTGGTTTCGATTTGTTTCATATCCTTTTTCTTTGGTTGCTTTGTGAGCTTCAAGACTATACTATAGATTCTCATTTTAGTATGGCCATTGTTCATAACTTAGACTTCTGGCATCGTTTTCTTGAAAAGATTGTGATATAATGTCTGCAGTCAACAAATTTATAATTTTATGGAGTAAATAATGCTAAGGCTAAGTATACACTCCCGCTTATCATATTTCATTTTTAATACCTACAAAATATTTGTATATAGAGGAAGCAAAAGTCTTTTTTCCTTCTAGACATCTGTTTACAATTTCATGTAAATTCATTGGAAGTAAATCACTAAATTCATCACAGAACGCAATCGAAAAGAACACCCCCACATGTCATTATAAAATGTTCGTAGCATCGAAAGAGCCTAAAGTATTTATATAGCTTAGGAAGATATAAATATGTTTCACTGCATAATTAAGAACAAGAGGCTATAAACGTATGATTAAATTACATACTAACGTCTGATTCGAAATATTACATGAGTTTCGTCAATAAGTATACGCAGTCTAACTACTAATAATGAACAACGTACTTATAATCAACAGCAGCTACTGTTTTCATAGGCTATTTCTAAAATCTTTTTATCAGTTTAACTTCATAAATAATGAAAATTAAAAAGAAAATTACATCTATTTTCTTATTTCATTCACCGCTCCTTATCTGCTGTCATGTTAGATACGACAAATATCTTCACTGAAGCAATTGATGTTAACATTTCTCATGCAAGCCTTGCCAGTTTCAAAAATTGAAGAATGTGTTTGAATAAATACGTTTTATCAAAGTCATGAATATTTGCATGTTCACTTTTCAGATAGGACCACAATGTGTGAAGTACCCAACATAGGAAAGTCCTGATATATCCTTTAGCTAAATATCACTTGACTAAAATCTGATTGAAATTTGGGTTTTTAGACAAAAAAACGATAATAAATATTTGAACTTCGCTTTTTCAAATCTGTTGTAAAAGGGAATACGAATTGATGATATTCCCTACTATTCTGAATAGAGCACGAGCAGTTTTGGCGAGTATCAAAAGGAAGTACGAGCCACCGTAATAAAACGAAAATCAAAACATTCTTTTTCTATTATTATTCTTTCTCTCAAAATTAGGGCTAAATACTAGGTTCAAGTTATATACAATACAGTTCATTGCGAAATACTTAACAAGTCAAGTATTGAGAAAATCACAGATTGGGCTTTATAAAATTAAAAGAACAATTTACAATATAATTTCCATTTGTTGGTGTTTTATTTTTCAGTTCTATATAGCTTACGAGTTTGGCAAACTTCAGGAGATTTCTTGATTGGAAGGGCGACAAAGCTTGAAATAACAAAACTTTCAATATTGCGAAATCGATTTTAGAAAGCTAACGTGGACCTTGCCCTCCAATTCCAGGAACACCGTCAGATTTTTGGGGATTATTTTTCAATAGATAACTTGCAAGCCACTCAATAGGATTTGCGGGACGCTCCTTTACCAGTTCTGACATCCCTACTCAATATGAATTGTTATAATTAACTTCTTGTCTTAATTTCAAGAATCAGAAAGATACACAAAATTTCTTACCATCAAGTAGGATTGGGACTACTGTTTGGTCCAAGTAGGTGCGTATGGGTAGTGCATTCATGTTCATCTTATTTTGAACTTGGCTAGCTGAGTTTGACGTTGGCATGCCCTGGCTTGATGGCATTGACATTTTCGCTTGCATATTTTGATTGCTTCCAGGTTGTCCGTAACCTCCCATTGGTGCTACTTGTCGTGAAGCCCCTACTGGAGGACCACTGTTTGGGACTTGAGTTTGCATGTGAGGATTTTGACGTTGCTGTTGCTGCATTTGTTGCATATAATTGTGTTGTTGTTGCTGCTGGGGTAGACCAGTTGGGCCAGTTGGCATTCCCATGTTAGAAGGATTCATGTTTAGTCTATTTTTGTTTGAGTGTCCTGTTTGTTTTAGATGATGATCAACTGCGTAACGACCAGTAACTTTAATAACGGAGGCGACACTCACTGGCGTCATCAACCGCGCGCCAAAATCAAAATATTTTTTTGCACTGTAAATAAAAAATGTACATGTTTTTTGGTATATACTTATGCGTAAAAAAATAATCCAAAGAAATTAATAATTGCAGCAGTCTTCACAAGTAGAAAGCAGCACTTCCGAACGATTCTGCTGTCACCATGAACTCAAAAATAGGTGCTGTTTTACTAACAAATTGCAAGAAAAAATTAAAAAATGGTAAGAACTTTTAGCTTTTCACAGAATATATTTGGAAGCATTTGATAGGTAAATTAAACAATTTATAAAACAAAAAATCAACATGTTAACGTCGAATTAAAATTCGAATGAGCATTCTAAGGGAACAAGGACGCAATCTATCTGTCATGCATTCAAAACAAAAATATCTAAGAAGATGAGTTTGATAAGTAATAAAGATGAAAATCTCTTCTATACCAATGCCATTTCATGCACCACAGGTTTATTAAGACAGTTGGTTTGCTTTAGTAGATCTATTCGACAAGATTACAATCTTGTAGGGGAACAAAAATGTTAGCTGATATAGTATGGTATAGCAGTTTGATTTTCAAATTTCTATCACCAGAGTAATTTGAGAATATGATGTACTTTTTGTTTATTAGGGATTCCAGAGGTCAAAAACTTGTCGATTAATTAGATTCATATGAATCAATAGAGCGGAATTTTTTTCCACGACGTTGATTATTTCGATTTTTTCTTTTATTTTTCTTTGTATTCACCTTAGGCTTCCTATACTTTGAATCTCGCAGGCAATCTGAAAGATATTCTCTAACATCAATGTAACTCATATCGTTGTAGTGACCAATGAATCCAGTAAGAGCGTCTAGGTCAGACATAGTATATTCAACTGAATGACCAAACATGGCACCTCTTACATTATTAATTCCATACTTTAGCATACATTCTGCAGTTATTTTCGCCTCCATCCCAAGGTGGTATACCTCTGGAACTCTTCTATATTGTTTCAACACTCGGATAGGTTTATTTAATCGAGTCCATTTGCTACCTCCTCTTTCTTCTTTATGTTGACGAAATCTTCTTTTTTTATTTGTTGTCGAACCTATGTAATATTTACCGTTTTCGCATTCTAAAACATATATTGTATAACCTTCTATTATCCTCCGAATCTTCTTTTTGCACAACCACCAATAATCCACGAGGGTACTTTTAATTTTGTTCAAGTAGTTAATGGTATTCATCACAAACATGAATGACATATGTTCTTGTGGATGTTTATCATAGAAATTTCCTTCATCTATCTCTGTAACTTTGGTGTTTGGTGGGATGTCCTTAAGATGGAGGCATGTACATTTTTTGTAGATGGCAGCAGGTTCTAGATTGCTCAAATAATTTACTTTTACTGTTGGTTGAATTTTTGATGGCCTTGCGTAATTTCTATTTTTCAATCTGAAATGGTGACTGGTTAGACTGCCATAGGAATTGAAAGTCAACGCACATGTTGGTTCTAAAGGAATTAGAGAAAAAATCAAGGTTGTATAGACAATAATCTTCTGTCTCACAAGTTGAAACATCGCTGTTACCAGAAAATCGAAAATGTAATAAATGAGAACACATGGCGTGTAGCTCTCTAGCCTACATACTCTACTGATACATTTTTGTGTTTTTCTTTTTAAACAGAAACATGGCAAAAAAGGCAAGGCATATTAACACAATCGGATAGGACTTTCAAAACTGAAGTAAAAAATAAGTCCAATTTCTTGAAAATTGCATTTATCGACTTCAAAGGGGTTGATTGATGATTTTTCAAGATTGTTGCTACAGTCAGCAGTATATCTTTTGTAAAGCAGTAATGTGTGAAGGTCACTAAAAGCATAATAAATAGAACAGAGAACAATTTTTATACTGTGGAAAAAACTTAGATTGGGGGAACATCTCTATTGCAAAAAAAAAGAGCCAAAAGCCATTTTCCATGGGAAAGAAAAATATCCTCCAGTTGATACAAAAGTATGTTCAATTCTTCAAAAGCAAAGAATACGTTTTCCATAGAAAGGTCCAGAGAGGAAAAATGAGAAGTTTTCATCCCCAATTCCTGTGCAGAATACCTTAAAAGTGGTAATGAAAATACAAAATGATGGCTTGTAGAATTCATTTGGAGCGCCTTCTTCTATGAAATAAATAAAATTTCATTTTACAATTCAGAGGAGTCATCATGCTAGTATCTTATTGAAAAACATTTATCCAAGGTACAATCGATAAGCACCAGCAACTGCCCATGCACTTCCGAATCCCAAGAGGAAACGTTTCTGTCGAAGAACCTCTCGTTTGGTGCTTACGGGCAAATCAAGAAGAGCCATTTTGAACAAGTAACTGGACACAGCTGTGCAGGTTAAGACTCCCGTGACCAGGCATGTTTGGCACTGTTCATTTGGAGGTGGAGGAAAGGTTGATTGATGTCTATCGCTTTGACAATTATTTGGGCTCAAAGCATTTCTGTTCTCGGAAGGAAAAGTTTTGAGGTGAAAGGTTAACGGGGCTAACGGTTGGGAAACTATTTTTTTTGGAAATAAAGTGTTCGATGCAAAGTTATCAATCTGCATATTTATTATTTTTTCCAACCTCAAACAATCTGCCATTGTATTGTTTTCATGAATACGTATAGAAGCTACTTCTTTAATCAAATTTGTGTCGTCTAAATTTAAATATCTTACATAGCTACCTAAAAGAATTCAAAGCATTTATCTATCATTGGTCGCGCATTATCTTTTTAAATTAACATATATCTTGAACACAAATGGAACTAACAAATAAATAGGTTGAGAAAGAAATCCTTTAACTGTAATTTCCGGCATACTTACGTTATTTACGCTGTGTAAATCATATCTTTATTGGATATTTGCATCTATTTATTTGCGTGAGGTTGGATTCTCATGATAGTTTAGTGTTTGCTCCTATTTGCGATAATTTGTTCGTTTATTACTGGATTGTCACGTAAGCTCATAGACCGAAGCAGCGCATGTAGTAGGAGCACGTTCTTCTCTACGCGCATCTATTTAGCGTCGTATCTGTGACGATACTTTACGCCATATTTTCAGCTATCTGTGATAATCACGTAGCTACAAACACA
>Ga0209092_10003047_pt1 | contig 14892 bp, 18 predicted proteins | sample FraStrMetagenome_FD_187446 | JGI IMG/M metagenome (GOLD analysis project Ga0209092, IMG submission 187446) | Marine eukaryotic phytoplankton communities from Arctic Ocean - Fram Strait ARC3M Metagenome (SPAdes) (version 2) | ecosystem: Environmental > Aquatic > Marine > Oceanic | place: Fram...
AACTGCAGACACCCGACTTTGCTTAAAACTAATAGATATCTTGTATCACTCAACACCATCTTATTATAAATATATTTAGGAATACGTGCATACGTGTTGTGTTGCTTGGTGCGCTCGGGAAGTATGGGAATTTATTGTATATGTCGATGCTGCTGTTTTCATCATTTACTAGTAAAATGTTAGTATTTGTGTTGATGGCAGAAAGGTTGGTTGCGAGTTGCGAGATTCCGGGGCAAATTGAATTTTTTTTGGGACAAAATCGGGGGTCAAATTCTCGGGTCTCATTCTGTCTCGATTCTCTCTCTCTCTCTAGCTAGACATCGGACATTGGTGTGAAGTGTGAATGCTTGATGGATCTCAACACTCAACACTCAACACTCAACACTCAACACACGAGTACTTTCGCAATCTTTTACATAGCACACCCTAACAGCACTCAATACTGCGCACTGAAGATGGTGTTATGTTTTCTTTGTGTAAAAGCGGAACTTGAAAGCGTTGCAAGCATGCGCATCAAGCCAGGTACAAACTTGTGCTTGAGCGTTAAGAATCCCTTGAATGACTTCGAGACGAGAGAAAAAGTTACAATTGATACTTCAGAGTTTTTAGAGCAAGAAGAAAACAGTAGAGAACCTGCACATCATTTTCGATTGAAGTGGGAAGGAAGCAAGAAATACTCAACGATTACTGTTCTTAGCGAAGCAGAGGTGAAAGCGACTTTGAAAAAACTGAAGAAGAAGAAGAAAGTTGAATTTACGGGGAAAGTAGATCAAAACGACACTTTTCAATCTATAGCAGCTTTTGAATGCCGTGGTATTCAACCCTATGAATTCCATATTTTGGGTGATGAGTTTGTTGTCGAATCGGAGGGTGGTAAGATTTTTGAAGAAGATGTTGACTTGTCGGAGGGGGATTGGGGTGATTACGACGAGGAGAATGATCTTGCAGTTGGAGTAAACGACTTTGAAGCAAAATTTTTATCGCCGTAAATGCTACATATTAGAATGCAAATTGTGAATGATCCTTCTTTGGTGTACCCGTATATTAAAATACATATACTGGGAATTGGGAAACGATTTGACAATATAGCAAAGAAAAATATTGAGCGCGTTACATTTATTGAAAACAATCACAGTCACAGTATATATATGTAGTCTGACGCCGAGTCGAATACAAGCTCTCTTTCTGTTATCTAAAACAATTGTTCATGGAGGAGTTCCGGAAGAATAGAAGTAGAACATAGAAGATTCTAATTCTAATCAATATAAAATCGTACTCGTACTCGTATCGTCTATCGTACATCGGTATGTTCTTTTCAAAAGAAGTGTTTACAGTTAAATTAAAAACACGAAAAAATCTCGCGACACAACACACAAAACACAGATACGCCACGATCCACTTTTACCTATCACACAATTTCACAATTAATCATTCACCACCATCACCAATAACAAATGTCATCCTTTTTGCAGAAAATTGGTCTCCAATCGTCGCAGTCGGACGAGGAGGCTGCCGTTTCGCCGTCGGAAACGAGCGCATCGCTTTTAGGTGATAAGAACCCTTTTGCGGCCTTGACTTCTCAGTACACTGAGAATGCGAACGAGACTAACGAAGTGAATGAGATGTGTCCTGAGTTGACGTACCAGCAGAGGATTATGGGGTTTGCAGTTTGTATGGGCATGGGTTATATAATTGGATTTGGAGGTCTGTTTCGTTTCAATGTAAGTTGCGGTTACGAGCTGAGCTGAGCTAAGATGTAGAGTAGAAATGTGTCAACTCTGCAAAAAAAAGCTGTCCATATATTTAGAGAGAGAGAGATATGTGATCAAAGTAGTACTGGAATGGAGATTCCGGTTCCCTTTTTGATGCTTTCTATTTCTTGTGATTTTCGTTTTCTGTGTGCTTATCTTTGAATGTCGTCATACACAGGAACTGCTCTTGGGAAATCCCAAGCCATTTGTGTTGATGTATACTGTTGGAAATCTCGTTGCATTGAGCGGTTCGTTCTTTCTGACGGGTCCAAACGCACAATTCAAGAAGATGTTCCATGAATCTCGAAAGGCGGCAAGTGTTGTGTACTTAGTTACTTTGTTTACCACCCTTTCTGTGGTGTTTGTTCCATCATTTACAGGCAAGGCTTTTGTGTTGTTGCTTCTATGTATCATCGAGACCCTAGCCCTTACGTGGTATTGTTTAAGCTATGGTAAGCACTTTTTGATTTGATAAATTATAGTTCGCTTTCATGAAAACGAAATTTTCTCATTTGATTTCCCTGCATATATAACTAGTTCCCTATGGTCAAACGTATGTAAAGAACACGTTTCAGAGGTTAATGGAGTCCTAATGTAATTTGTTAAATCTATTTTGCATATTGAATGCTACTGATAATAAGAACCATCTAATTACGCACATGAGGCTACCTGAAGTTGCTATTTGATATTTATGTTATTTTCAGTAGATTTCGAAGTTGAATATTTATTGCAACTTATGTTTAAGAAAGTAGCTGGTGTTGCGTCAGGATTTGGCCAGTGATATCAAATGCCGTTCTTCATTTTTAATAATAGATCTAAAGATACGTAGCATGTAATGATAATAAAGAAGCCATAAAAAGTGACCCTAGTATGTTCTCTGGTACTTGAGAAAACTAAATAACAAAACCTTCGTTGAGCACATTGTTTTCCGTGGTTTGCATGCTATTAGAAGAATAAAAGATTGTGACGTGTTATGTCCAACATTTTCCTCATTTATGTACACCGATGTAACTTGAATGAAGATTACGAGATTTACATTGGAAAAGGGCATGACTTCTCACATTTTGAGAAGTGGTTCTGTGGTGTGATATTTTTGTCTTATAATATTTGCAAACGGTGGCAATGCTAGTCAATCAAGAACTGTCAATAGAGAACTTAAAATGCTTCATTTCCTACTGGGTTTTTGACTGGAATTGCTCACTTTCTCCCTCTTACGCTATCCATCCGTATACGATAGAAGCTGAGAACGGCGATAGAGGGCAATTCTTTGAAAAAATTTCCTTCCGTCTGACCTGAATTACCGGTCTCTCATTCCCAGTAACGAAGCAACCAACAACTAAGTTGAATATGTCGAGAAGGAGAAGTAAGAACCTAACATAAATGGTAACAACACCAAAGATTGCGATTGCAAAGTCTTTTTACCATCCATCCTGTTTAGCACTTCTCCTTCTCACATTATTCGTACCGAGTAATGATTTGCGTCTACACGTGTAGCAGTCTTACTTTGGTCTAATTCTGCGTCATAAAAGAGCTTCACGACCAAGAAAAACGAAAAATGTAAAGATATACACACGAAGAAAGGCTTATTAACCGATTCGATCGATTTCCTTCGCGAGATATTTTGCAAGTTCTGCCGCACTTGGCCGCTTGTCTGGGTCATTAGTAAGCGCCTTTGCCATCACAGTCAATAGCTCTTCAGTTGCTGGATCGTTGCTTTCTATTATGTTCGATGGCAGCAGGGGTAGAACTTTTCCTTCCGATATTATCTCCCTCATCATCGTGTTGTTACTTCCGATTTTCTCTTGCTCCCCGTAATGATACATTCGAACACCTGTCAAAAGTTTGAAAATAATTGGCCCAATCGAATATGCATCGGATTTTCCCGACAACACCTCCCCCCTGCATTGTTCTGGTGACCGCAAGTCAGCTCTCTTTCCAGTATACCCACAGCGTTTCTCAAACTTCATCCCGCACATCTTTCCCGAAGCCTCGTCATAACGTAGTAAGAATGCACCGTTAAAATCATTCAATTTCATTCGCTTATCTTTCGATATGAGAACGTTTGATTCACCAATATCCAAATGAAGAACAGTCGGTCCTAGATCTTCGTCGATAATTTGCATGTCTGCTATTCCACTAGCAACGCCGCAAGCCAGGTGAAGTTTTAAAATAGAATCATACTCTTTCTCTTTAAAAAATCGATGTGCCCTTGTGCAATCCCCTAGACCCAACTCATTGATTACTGATTGTCCACAAAATCCATGAATATCAGCTACGTGTGAAGAAAAAGTAAGTCTCTCTGCTACCATTGCATCAATACGGTGCATTTCATAATTTTTATCAACAAAATCTCGATATTGCCGTAACGTCTTTAACGCAACCTGTTCTGATGTGTTGTAATTAATATGATCGACTTTCCAAACATCCCGGTGATTGCCTCTTCCCAGATAATCGATGGCATCTTTTTGCATTGTCATGTCAATCTCATGAATATTATTGCATGTAGGATAAGTAGTTGTTTGCCAACTCGCAGCAGGAACACAGTGTTCACCAACATGTATTTTCGCATTTCCAGGTTTAGAAACAATTTCCGAGGTTACTGTTTTATTTTCAATTAATGTTTCGTTGTTGATTATATTTAAGTGATGATCCAAACGAACTGGGTCTGGGTCGTTCCTATCACTCGAACTTCCTTCCAGGTAAATCTCCATCGACGTGCCTTCACGAAATTCATTTTTAACGATGTTTCCAATCGAACTCACGCCCTCTTGCTTGACGACCTTTGACTTCATTGCTGCCCCCGGGGACTCGATTCTCACGAAGTATGAAATCCAAGAGTAAAAGCATGACACAAGTAGAAACAAGATGAAAATATAACTTTTCCACTTCCATCCATACCATCCATACCGTTTACATTTGTTTATGCTCAGTTCTACTTTAGTCATAAGCAAATGCGTCCACATGAAATATCGTATTCAGCCTCAAATAATAAAGGCAAAAAATAGAAATCAATCAATCGCTTTCACTCGATTATATAATTTTGGCGCGAGGTTATACGAAAATCGTGAACGATATTATGTATAATGTATGTATAATGTACTCTAAACATGATATGCACATAATTCGAGATCTTTTCAAGGGTTGGTTTTTGGTTTTCTCTCGCCATTTATGAGAATGTTACGTAAGTGTAGATTTTGGACTGCACACGAATATATTCGCACTCATATATTTGTGACATGTGACTGTTGATTAGTTTGTTACCAACTCGGCGAACATCTCGAGATGTTCGCCGAGTTGGTAACAAACTAATCAACAAAAGTGAATAACCAAGGGTGTGCCTTTGAGTTAGCTCTGTATATATTTAACGTTACATTTTTCCAAAGGCCCGGCGTGCGATGTTGAAAAATACTTCGAAGTACATGTATTAAAAATACATGTACCCGTATTGTGATTTGTTGTGCAAAACAGAAATTGAAACCAAAACAAAAATTTTGTTAGACGTTCAGACAACCGAAAAGCATTTAAGATGACAAATATGTATCACTTAAAGACACCTTTTATTAACTAAGATAATTTCGAATTTAAATTTTGTTGCCTACTCGCGTTGGTAATTTTAGTCATCTTAGGGTAGTTGAATTTCCAACGCGTGATACTCCGACGACCAATAATAATTCCTTCGATATTGATAATAGTAGGCGTTCAACCTCCAATGCTGTCCAAATAAAAAATTCCTCTCCTACATTATCACGATTCCATAATTAAACTGTTTGAAAGACATTTGTATATATAGAGAACGAATTTTTCTTAGCCCATGTTATTATTTTCCCCCTCCCGTCCACAATCAAAAAAAAACTCAAAACTCAAAACTCAAAACTCAAAGCCAAACAGTCACACGAAAAAGCATGATACTGTCTACCAACATTACTACAACGAAGCTCTCTTCGTGTATAATATTATGCTGCGTATTATGCGTGAATATCCGATTATCGCTTGGATCGTCATCGGGTGTTCGAAGACAGGCAGCTCGCAGCGGCAGCGGCGGCAATGAGGATGAGAAACCGGAGTACGTGACTCTCGAAGATTTCCACTCGTCCCTCATCGACTCAGAAGCTTATTATGAAGCCATGACCATGACCATGACCATGACCAAGATTAATACGGATGCTAATATTAATACTGGTGATCGTGATCGTAATCATAATCATGGTGAGCTCATAACGAGCACGAACGAAGTGTGGAAGGATCACATGGAGCAAACTTGGTCGTATGCGTTCGAGGAAGAGGATCGGCAACGTCGAAAACTTCAACAGGATACTAACACTCTTACTAATACTACGTTAGCAGCTGTCACCAAGATCAACGCGAGTCCGTTTTTAATTTGTGTGGAAGAGGAGTCTCGTAGCGGCTATGACCGTCGAGTAGCACTGACGAACGATGTGCAAGAAGATCTCGAGAGCATCGATCCGGAGCATGCCTATGCAGTGGTGGTAGAAGTTATTAGTAACAACTACCAACGGACCTGTTTTCGTATGGGGCTTGGTGCGACGGTGGCGCGAGATCTACCTAAGAATCATCCAGAGAGACGATACACTGTTACACCTATTTCGCCCCTGATGAAGATGCGTGATGGGACTATTGATAGGCTACGTCCGGGAGAAAATGATAGAGTGGAAGGCGTGCGGCTGGTAGTTTCCATTGGCCCGTGGATCGAATTTCACCATGGATCGCTTGGAATTGAGGAAATGGCTGAGAATTTTGACGCGTATGCCCGTGCTCATTGTGGTAACTCGGAAACTGCTATTGGACAAAATCCTGATCGTCGTCGGACGCGTGAGTCTCTCAAGTCATCGTTGATGCATAAGCGGTGGGATGAGGGACTTCGGACGCTGTTGGAGAGTGATTGTGATTGCGGAGTCATGTTTGAGGGTCTATGGTATACCACCGATGACAACGATCGAACTATTTCATTTATATTTAGCTCTCAACCGTTCAGCGATATTCCTCTGATCTTTGACGAAGATGACGTCAATTATAATTGCGTCTTATCGTTTATAGCTTTAATCAGTCAACGTCGCGAAGTTACGGCTGTTACCATTTTGGACGGTATTCAGCTTCAGAATCTCAATGCGCAATGGATCGTAAGTTAGTGTTTGAGTTGAAAGTTGTATTCCATAAATGCATTCTCTTACTTACTTTTGGTTTTTTATTGGCTTATTGGATTATTATAGATGCAAACAAATATAGATGGGGATAGACCATGGTTTGAAGTTGGGCTAAATGGGAAAGATCAGATAATCTCCATGAGCGATACCGGCGTGGATGTTGACAATTGCTACTTTTATGACACGGAAGAAGAGGTAGAACACAATCAAAGCGGTGAAACGAATTTAGATGCTAGGAAAATAATTCAATACTACACACATATGGATGATGGAGATTATCTCAACGGTCATGGCACACACGTTGCAGGTACTTTAGTAGGCAAAAAGGCAGAAAACGGTAAAGATGAAAGTAATGGGCTAGCTGATGGCATTGCACCGGCTGCAAAGCTTGCCGTGTTCGATATGGGAAGGTCTGATGGTAGTCTCAGCTTGCCTGGATCATTAAGCAGTCCAATAGCGAGAGGTCTAAGCGCAGGTGCGTATATTCATAACGGAAGTTGGGGACGGACGGCCGGATACGACGTGATAAGTAAGTCGTTCGATAGTTATGTTTACGAGAATCCTGATGTGTTGGTGGTATTAGCCGCGGGAAATACCGGCTTCGAAAATAGAGAGCAAACTATTTTGGAACCAGCAAATGCCAAAAATGTGCTTGCCGTTGGTGCAGGACAGAGTGCCAATAATGACCTTTACCGTTATGACTGGGGTCGAGATTATGTTGCGTACTTCAGTTCACGTGGACCGACTCGCGATGACCGCATAAAGCCTGATATTATTGCACCGGGTCGGACTATTTTGAGTGCAGGTTCCCGACCGGACGTTGAAGGGGAATGCGATCCTTCCTCGATGGCAACCCCTCCATCAGTTGGTATCTCATTTGGTAGTGATGAAGGCTTGTCTTTTCAGGCAGGAACAAGTATGGCAAGTCCTGTAGCATCTGGCACTGCAGCTCTTATACGTCAATACTTTGTAGAAGGATACTATCCCAGTGGAGTTACGAACATCAACGATAGTATGACTCCAAGTGCCTCGCTGATTAAGGCACTTCTTATTAATGGAGCAGATGAGTTACTTGGAGTTGATAATGTAGGGAGGGGAACTGTCTCAACGCCATATGACAATGCGCAAGGGTTTGGTAGACCAAACTTGATGAAATCTCTGTTTCTTTCGGGCGCAACGGACACTCCTGTATTTACTAAAGTATGGGATCGTAAGGAAATCGAGAATGGTGAATCATTTGAGTTCCAAGCAACAATTGATCGCTCTGGAAATTGCGAAAGTGAACATTTGAGCTCTACATTGACTTGGATTGATCCTCCCGGTGAAAGTGGATGCAAAAGTTGTCTTATGAACGATTTGGATCTTGTCTTGATCAACAATGATAACGACCAAGAGACATTCCCAAATGGTAACGATAATGCAGACGACATCAATAACGTTGAGCGCGTTCGAGTACAGGTCGACTCCGGTGACGTTTACACAGTCCGCGTGGAAGCAAGCAATCTAGCTTATTCGTCAGCGAAATATTCCCTTGTTGTCACTGGATGTCTCTCAGGTTCAGTTGGACTGGAATACGAGGAGGTTCCTGTACCTCCTCCATCTCGTTCCCCCACGAGATCTCCAACAAAGACTCCCACAAAGTTACCGACCCGTAGTCCAACTGAATCGCCTACCATCTACATCGCTCCACGCTCGGACACTTTAAGTCCAACACTATTCAATTCCGGGTCACCTTCTGAGTTGCCTTTCGATAATTTTCTCTCCATCTCGGATGTTCCTGAAGAGCTGATCAACGGTATAATGTTTGACACCAGTGTGACGGATGAGATTATAGAAAATGAAGACATAAATGAAATCAAAATTACCGGTATTGACATTAAATTAAGAGGAACTCAAAATAACACTGTACAAGTGTGGTATATCTTGGGTGAAAGTCATGTTGGCAATGAAGCTGGTAATCGGAGAAGGAAGAAAAAGAAGAAAAAGCGGATTGAAAATAGAGTTGAAGTTCCTACGAATAATACTCTGGAGAATGATGATTGGGCTGTCGAAGTCGACTCAGAAGCGAAGGTGGTCGAAGAAAAATGGAAACTTCTTTGTACATCTTTTGTTCTTGCCAATAATGGTATAGCAGCCCCAATTGAGAACTTTGAACCGTTGACAATTCCTGCTGATGGAAGTCAATCTGCATTTTATATAACATTGAATGATTCTGATTTGTTACGACTTTACGCGACGACAGAAGAGAATAATGCAGGTGATACTTACACAGCCAATGACTCTCTCCTCGTCACCGTCGGTACATCGATTCGTTACAGCTTCAAAAATCCAGAACCAGGATATGTCCTCAATGGAAACATTCATTATGAACCCATATTTGATTGAAATGGGTAATGGAAGTAATTTTTGAAGTCAGATCGGCTGTCTCACATTATTTTCGTGTCGTTGCGAACGGTCGCAGCACACGATGATTTAAATAATGACTGGCGGCTCATATAGATGTATATATATTAATTTGGGATATGTATCATGCATTTTACATAAACCTGAACAAGTGATATTCTACTGTTTGATGTGTCAAGGCCGCATGTTTATTGAGTCCAGCATGCTATATATCTTTGCCTTCATCAAACATTACCTTGACTATATATTTGATTATTAAGCTAAATATTAATTATTTTTGCTTCTTATCAGTATACAACCATATCATGAGTTTTGTTATAGAGTATGTTACTACATTCGGGCGCAACAAAAATGATTAATGTGGCAGTCATTTAGGCGATTGAGTATTTAGGTATCATTTCGTCAGGTCATTCGCAAATTTGATTTTGCGCATTGACGTGGGTGGCGGTTGTCGTGCTGGGCGTTGGTTGTTTCATTCCAAGTATGTCTTCGCAAGCTTGCGTTTTTGGAATCCACAAATCAACTTTCTGAAGTCAAATCGCATTGGCAATATTGTCTGTAATGCGAATATATGACGACGTTCACTTTCCTAGCAATGCAGTAGCGTGTTATTTGGAGTAGTTGTGGCGTGGAATGTTCATCACACACGGTTCCTTCCAAATATGATGACCTGAGCATGAAATACTACAAAGATATTTACCCGGAGAATTCATACCTTTACTTTGTGCAAATTGTGTTTGTATTAATAGAAATACTAGTATACAAATACGTTTCAAAACATAAATTTACCCGATCATCCAAGTGAAATAATAATTTCTTTATTTCCTAATAATGGATCCTATAGGGATAGCTGTGAAACATGCCAAGATCACATCTGTCCTATCCCTTATGGATGCTATAAAAAGGGTTGACGATTCGAATCAAAAACTTCTTCACAACATGTATGTCATGTCTACGTGTTTGCCTATTCGTCCTCATGTAGCGTCAGTCCAGGCGCATGGCAACCAAGATAGAAAACGGCGTCTTCAGAGATGAGTGAATGAACAATAATCGTTTGAAGGCCACTCTGTTAAATGTATAATCTATTACAGGTACATATATCTATTCTATTTTATTCTATTGCTTTCTATTTTTCTCGAGCATCATATTTGTGCACGTTTTTTATTAGCCATATTTCATATTTCGAAGCTTCCTTGTATCGAAACTTTTCCACAGATTTTTTTTTCTCGTCATCAATACTATTTCGATAAATGTCTCAATTTTGACGGAAATTTTTTTCGTGCTTAGCATCGCAAGACGAAGAGTGACTAGAGTAGGGTGATTGTCATCTAAGCGACAAACTAGTTTTCCAAGATGGTAAGGGGTATGGTGCGACAAATCTCTCATATACAGAGCTTCTTTGTTTGATGCTATCAATAAATCGATAACTTCTGCTGAAGCTTTCCACATGACTGCAAAGTGCAATGTGGTACGATTTTGCATATCTTTTAACTCCGCAGCTTCGGCATTGGCCATCAATAACTCCTTAATGGCACATGACGAAAGAGAGTCATATCTAGATACAGCAAGCATGAGAGGAACCTTATGCTTGAAATTTTTCACTTTTGCTGCACCAGGGTAAGCTGATAATAACAGAGAAATAATACTTTCACACCGCCTACTGCATGCAATATGGCATGGAAGATTGCCATCACGATCATACTTTTTAAGTGCCTCAGGACTTGCACTTATAAGCAAATGAATTACTTCAGAGGTTGCTCCAAACGAACAAGCCAATGCGAGCGGCGTTGCGGAATGGAGAGAATCACTGATCAAAAGTGATTTTGGGGAGGCCTTGACGAGTATTTCGATAACCTGGAATGGTGCCTTTTTTATGCATGCCCAATGTATAGGGAAACATTTTGAATTTTCTCCTCTAATTTTGACGCTTATTTCTTTACCTAAAGCAAAGCAAAGCAAAGCAAAGTAAACAAGGAGTAAGAGAATGTTTGAGCAACATCTTGAAATGAAAGAGATGATATTAAGATAATGAAATACATACCAGCTTCGGCAGGATACTTCTGAGCTCGCTGCACAACATCATACCATTTCTCTGTCGCCACAAGCTCCACCAAATTCAAGGTCTTCGACGGATCACTCGAATTGGGATTGAAATTGGGATTCGTGTTAAAATCCATCATAGGTTTGAACGAAACGCATTTTACTTTGAAATCCTGTGGAGCTGCAGGAAGCGAAACGGCACGTCTATGATGCTTACTCGTAAAAGAATTCTGTCCTGATCCTGATCCTGATCCTGATTCTGATCCTGATCCCGATCTGAGTGAGGGCGGTAGGAATACGCTGTGTCCATAACCATAACTGAATAAGTTACTGCTGCTATCACTGCGCTGGATGATTCTAGACATTGATGGTTGCCTATCAACAAGTGGACATGACTGGTAACTATCATTTCTGTGATTGTCAGCTTCGAATGAACGAAGACAAAGTGGAGGTTTGATATTCTTCGATGGCAACGGGAATGTGTCCAAACTACAAGTTCGTCGATCTCTGGTCATCAGCATCGTCGTCATGGTCAATGATTATGATTAAATACATGTACTTTAATATATAATACAAGTATATATTATGAGATGGCGATGCATGTCATCAATTTCGGGAAGTTAAGGTTGTTGGGTGTGGATGATGCATGATGCATGATGCAGGATCTGATGTTGGATGTTGGGTGGTGTCGACTCCGAGGACGGCGCTACAAATTCGAGAAGTTGAAGATCTGATTTGAAATGCCTAATTCTGATTTGGACGGTTAATGGATTACCAGGTCATAATTTAGTTCCACGTGTAAATACGTCAATACGCCTCAAGCGCATGTTAGTTAGTCAGAAATTATTAATAGAAATTTCCTTGAGCAACAACTCTTTACTTTAAAATTTTAAAATACTTCTTATTTCACTAACGAGTACATGTACATCGAATCCTATTGCTTTTTTCATTTCACAGAGACAAAATCAGTTAGAATACACCATGAAAACCAGCCTTATTATTCTCGCCAGTCTTTCAGTCAGTACCAGCGCTTTCGCCCCTGCTCGCACGTTTTCCCGAGGAGTTTCTACGAAAGTTTTCAATGAACCCGAGGAGGAGGGAGGTTTGGACTTGAACTTGGAGGAAATGTTTGATATGTTCAACGCCGCAGATAAAGGAGCTGACTTTGAAAAGACCCTTGAGAAGGTTAAGGGAGATAAGAAAGATAAATAAACAGGTGGAAGGATTGATTCACAAGCTAGAAATGTTTCGTTGTTTGTTGTGCAGGCTGTGTGGAATGATGTTGAAGACGAGGACGCTATTGCTATTGCTATTGATCAGGTGCTGCCGGTTTATTAGCAGGGAATGAGCTCGAATACAAAATGATAAATACTTATATACATTTATTTAATATATGTTATATAGATATAAATATATTTGTATTTTTATTTAAGCATAGGTAGGAACGTTATGCGATTCCACTACTGGCTTGCTCTTTATAATACGACAAGAATTATCTTTGTTGGATGGGTATGGTTGAGGATTGACGACGCAACTTAAGTTTGGTGTTTACGCAAGTCGCCAAGTACAGCACCTCATTCGCTCCTGATTGAGAGGATTTAAATTCAAACCTCTCTCCTTTCCCGATTATTTCGAGAACCAGAGAGATGTCAGCAACAGCACACATGTGGCCTGGATGAGGATTGTACATAAATTTTCATTCAAAATAAGGTACCGCGAAAGTATTCCAAACATGTGCCAAGGACAAGATAAAAACTGTAACCGCAAGGACAGTACTTAAATTTTCCACTGAGAACATGGACATTGATGCATCATCCATCATAGCAGCATAAGATAGCTCCGTCAGAGAATTCATTTTTCGCCATACGACATGAGCACGATCTGCGAAAGTTTCATGGTCCCCTTGACCATTCCACTCTGCACGAATTATACTCTGATGCACTCCCTGTACGGCATCAGTGTCCTGTTGGGGATCAAGTCCAAGCAAGTCATCATCATTTCTGCATACGACCACTATTGAACTTTTCGTAGCATCATCTCTCATTTGCCCAATGGGATAAAGTTGTTTAGCTGATCTTCGTCTCTCGGTCGCTCCGTAGGACAATATAGACAACACTGCTTCTAATAATCCCGGCGCCGCTCGAATCTGATTAGAAACGCCTATACTTATTCCTGAAAGGGCGCACCTGAACAAAATTATAGAATACCGGTAAATAAAAATAACCTGTTTCTGGTGAGCAAAGAAGAGACAATAATCTTACCTAAGCAGATCATTTGATGTAATAAGTTGTGAAAGCTTTTCAGCTGTTTTGGTATCCAACACGTGGTTTACTTCCAATAATGAGGAGTCCAAAATATTTTCCGACAAAACAGCAATTTTATCGACAACGAGATATAATTCAAAGGGTTTGGAGTCATCTTCCGCTATTTCTTTTACTCTATTTTGAAACTTTTGCACCGCTTTTAGTATTAATTCCATGAACAGTTCCGCGGATGAATATTCTTGCGGTTTCCACAGCATATACATGATATAAAAGTTGGCATCAAAAATTCTTTGATCCGCCGGGAGCTCCACCGAGTCATCCAAGAAATGTATGCCCTTACAAGTTTGTCCTATTTCACTGAGGACCCAATATCGCTCGGCGCTAATGTTCGGTAGTCGTGTCGTAGTGAAGACAGTCACAGAAGGTTGCCGAGGCAAGGGCGATTGAATCGGAGCTCCATTTCGTAATGTCGACACTGGATGTTTTGTCGCTGCCGCTAGCCTTTCCGTCTTTGGTCGAAGTATGCACGAAGAGGATCCACTGCGTCGCATATCTAACGTATTTATTTACTTATTTGTAAATGAGATGGACTCCACTTTTTTTCGTATTGAAGTGCACAGGATTTTCTTGTTTATATATTATTATTTGATTCCTTGTAGGTACAAAATCTCACCACTCACACACCTCACACGTCTTTGCTCGAATCATCCAGTGTTGGACTTTCACTCTCTTGTTATCACTCTAGTGCTAGTGCTATTAACAGGAATGTTATGTAATACAATATCCTAATGTTATGTGCAGCGTATTAATATCTTCGGCAGTATTCCGCTTGATCTGTCATACATACATAATACTTTTGTACACAATGTAACATGAAGAGAGATTGAGGATTGAGGTGTGTTGTTGAAATATAATAAAAAAGCAAGGGGACATTTACGATAGTTCGTGACGTGACATATGACATATGACATATGACATATCGATATCCTTTTATTTTATTCATTCCACATTCCACATGACACATGACACATGACACATGACACATGACACATGGCTCGTACTCGTACATGTCTACGCATCGCTCTCCCTGTGCTTATAAAGCTTTGAGAGCTTGCTTACTCGTAATTCGTAATGATATATATTAATACCGGTACTTAATACATGTATAATGTATACGAGAGTAAAAATCTCTCCTAAACTAACACTCACACTCACACTCATACTCATACTCACACTCATACTCACACTCACACTCACACAAAACACACACTA
>Ga0209092_10003049_pt1 | contig 14878 bp, 10 predicted proteins | sample FraStrMetagenome_FD_187446 | JGI IMG/M metagenome (GOLD analysis project Ga0209092, IMG submission 187446) | Marine eukaryotic phytoplankton communities from Arctic Ocean - Fram Strait ARC3M Metagenome (SPAdes) (version 2) | ecosystem: Environmental > Aquatic > Marine > Oceanic | place: Fram...
CGTACAATTTATTTGGACACCCATGCCTATTGAGGGTCTGTAAAAGATCAATTTTTGCCAAATCATTTATACGCCAAACATTCTGTACTCCAACATTGGATTCCAAAAATTTGCATTCCTGATTATAAATAGCAAGTTCGTTACTGCTACTTGAAGCTAATAATGTAGATGCTGATTCTTCTCCGTGATGTTGATCTATAAGTTCTTCCTCGTCATTAGGTCTTATAATGGAAGAGGGCCTAGGATTATTGATAATAGAAGAGGTCAAGTAATCCTCAGCTGGTTCAATACCAAAACAGAACAAATTGGCATTTGTTGAAACATTGTTATCTTCCCTAATAGAAGGATCATCTCTAATGTTGTCTTTCCGATTCCTATCATCTGTTGCATGCTTACAATACCTATGCAAATGAAGATTTAAACCTCTTTCAGATGAATACCTTTTATTGCAAAACATGCAGACATGTGCAAATGTGGAAGTATTAGACACCAAGGAAGCCTTGCGTTTGGTACCTCGTAAAGAGGAAGTAACAACCATTCTTGAGTTTTCAAATTTGAATATTAGGTGTCGTGGTGATAAAACTAAATCACAAGTATAAAATAGTATCTGGTAAACAGAAATATATTGATATATTTCTGTTTACCAGCTATTATACATAAATATATAACATGACATAATATTTGATTTGCATTCTTACATGTACTGCATGAAAGTCATACTGTATTACGAGGGAAATTACAAAATTGGTGTGGATCGAACCTTCAACCACACACGTATCTGCAAATTCTCTCCATAAGATGGCTACACCGGAGAAGAAAGAGGTGTGATTCGAACCTAAAACAACATGGATGTGTGATTTCCCACCATAAGATAGAGAAGAACAAAGAGGTGTGGTTCGAACCTGTTGCAACTTCTTTGCTTCGATATTGTCAAAAATCATTGTTGTGAAAGTTGATTCAAATACAGCACATTTCAAAAATCATCTAAACGTAATAATTTATATTTAAACCAATATTTCTTGATAGGCTTTCGAGCAATTTTAAAATGTATTGTGTATAAATAGAAATGAAGAAAATTTAGGTGTAAGGTATAAAAAAAATGCACCATTCAGACAAATATTTTATAGAAACAACACTATTGCGGTACACAAAAAATAAATATACATGATTAAAAAATGGGCTATACATAAGATTATAGCAGAATTGTCTATGTAGAAAATGTATATTTGTAGATTAGTCTACAGCAATATTAGAATTATGGTGAACATACAAAAAAATAAGTGCAATTACAAAAATGAAAAATGCAAGTACATTAAAAAATATAGAAATAGAAAAAATAAAAAGTGCATACCAAACATCAATTGTGTGGTGACATTTTTCTTGTGCTATTTTATATATGTCATTGTTTATAATAGTGCAAATATGCACTATGAAATATACCAAATGCCATATTAATTTGTCCATATACATTAATAGAAAGTCGCGCATTCTTGCGCGCGGTTACGAGGATAATGAAAAAGTCCTTTATGAATGTAACAACCACTTGTAGATTTCGATTGAAAATGTTGGAGGATACTATGATGGTCTTTGTAATTTACTACATTCTTACAGGGATTGTCTAAATCATTCAACCAATTAGAAGCCTTATTGTGTGGACAGAATGTCAGAGAGGTAAAACCTTTGGTTGCATTCTGATCAATTCTTTCTTTGCATCCCTAAGCTCTTCCACTGTTCTTTTTATGGCTTCTTTGTTGCACAATACACATGAATTTCATTGCCATCAGGTTGAAAGTAATATTTAGGCAAGGCTTTCCTTATTAAAAAAAGTTGAACACTTCTTTGCCTGATCATGAAATCTTTGTATATAAGAACAACTTGCAATTTCTACTGCAATTTCTTCCATTTTCTTAGACATATCATCTACTTTTTCTTTCATATCTTCTGAAACATATCCTCCACCATTGTCATAAGAGGTATTACCTTCAGAATGACTAGGTGATCATTTCACATCTAATACATAACCACCGTTTTTACTCTCTGATACATAACCACTATTACCTTCAGAATGATGACTACTAGAAGATCCTTTCACATCAATAACTTCTTCTTTAGTTTTCCAACCAGATGAAATGTTGGTTCCGCTACTAGCATTCCAATTCTGAGAGGAATTATTTGTGGAAACATTTTTGGAAGTACTTCAGAAGGGACATTTTTCAGCCATGAATTCTCGAAGCCAGGCCTTCTTGATTTTGCCAATGGAACATTCATCACACCAACAAACAAGCTGTTGAAATTTGTTCTAACAAGAACTGGAAATTTGGAAAATTGACTGGTTTAAGATTTTGTTGAATTTGAAGATACTCAGCAATCTCTTGGGGGAAAAGGGGTTACTTCATTCTGATTCTATTCTTAATAAACTGTATAATTTGATAGCATTTGTATCATAATTCTTTGTCATGTTTAAAAGCCTATCTTATGTAACTCCTCAAATCTGAGTCTCGAGCCTTACAGTAAACTTGTTTTTTGGGTCTTCATTAATCTGACTAACAGGTAATACCTTGAAAGTCATGTTCATTACATTTGCATTCAGCATGTAATGATTGCATCCAAACCCAGATGCTCTAACATACTTCATAGCTAGATGCTTGTAGTTGTCTTGTTGTTCTTGTTCTGATGAAAAATTGTAAATCATGTCATGGTAGTAGAAGCAAGAGTAATGGCAAAGATAACAACAAAATGAAATGATTTGTATTGCTTACCTTCTTTTTCTTTCTTTTCCTTCCCATCATTCTTTATGTCCTTCCTTTCACTCATGATTGTTTTGATCGTCGGTGAGAAGACTGCTGCGGTTTCGTTTTGTGGAACAGCTGTCTCATAAAAAATGTGTCAGTAATTCATAAGAATCGTAAACAGCAAAAACACTCAATTTTTGAAATATCATGTGTAACTAAATAAGAATAAACTTACTTAAAGTAAAATAATGTGTATTCTGTCAAAATGAATCATAAAATAATTTATATAGAAAACACGCCATGTTTATATAAAAATGAGGTTTTACAATCAAAATTCCCCCAGATCAAAATTCCTTTTTAAATTATCGAATAATGATAAATTCGAAAAACAATAAAAAACATAAAATTTAAAAGTATGTACGTAAATTAATGATTCTGGGGAGGCATATAATCGGATTTAAAGTGTTGATAAAGCCTTGAAATAAGTCTATGTTGACTCTGAAATATTTGTAATTCCCAACATGGATTGCAATAATGATGTCGCAAGAGAGGTTGGGGGGGTGACATGGTACACCCAAAAATTTAGAAGTGGCAAAAGAATGCGCCAGCCGGGAATCGAACCCGGGGCCCAACGATGGCAACGTTGGATTTTACCACTAAACCACTGGCACTTGATGATGACCACAATGTAGTATAAATATATATATTGTAAATAAATGTGTTTCTTTGATCACCAAAAAATTTAATTTTTTGTGTTTGATATTTTATAGGACACACCTCTATAAATGAAATAAATAGCTTAGCAATACAAAAACAAATCTAATAGGTTCTTCTTATTGTATTTGATCCGAAAATATGATTTATTTGTTATTTGATCAGAAGGCTTGGCTTTATGCCTTTCATATTAGTACACCTGTTCACGTTTATCAAATGAAAGAACGCATAAATATTTGCATATATAGTGAGACACCCATTTGCGTAATCCAATAAAAATAAAAAATCTCGCATAAAATCACTCACCTCCACATGCCATTGATTATTGGCTTTTAATTCCTTCAACTTTTTAGACCAATCAACACCATTGGCATTTGCAACGTTTTCAAGGGTTTCTAAAATAGGAGGCATCATTCCTTTCAAACCACAAAAGTAAACGCTTGCACCATTATCTAACCTTTCGAAGAATTCATCAGCTCTTTGAGCAATGACATGTTGTACATAGAGCTTTCCTCCATCAATTGAATTTGTCATTTCTCTTGAAATTGCATAATCAATGTTCAAAGCATCTTTGGATGCGGCACGGTTTTTCATAGCCTGAAATTCTTCATCATACAATAATCCTCCAGTGGTTGGTACACCTAGCACCAACCAAGCAGAACCTTGAAACATATGGGACGCTGCAGTTTTCTCCATGAACAAACGGTGTAAGAAACTACGGAAAGGAGCAATTCCTGTTCCAGTAGCGATCATGATAATATCTTTTGTAGGGTCGTCGGGTAAGAGCATGGTTTTTCCTACAGGTCCTGCAACAGAAACTTGTTGACCAGGCATGGCATCGCACAAGAAGTTAGAGCACACTCCTTTTTTGGCTGGATCAATTTGGTCCGTTACGGAATCGTAGTATTCAGCTCTGCGTACACAAAGAGACACAGTGTTCCCATCCAACAAATCGCCATAACGTGTACTGGCAATAGAATATAGGCGAGGCTTAAAAGGACGATTTGTTTTTGGGTCAATTCCAGGAGGGATTACAGACAAACTTTGGCCTTCGACGTAGTGCATGTTATCTGGAAGTTTTAAAATTATATGTTGAATATCTCCTGGGGCCGAGTTTTCAATAATACGAGTTCGGCCGAGAATAGTGGCTACAACAGGACTTTGGGGTTTGGCAAAATTAAGTGGAACACCAATATCTTCCAACCAATGCTGAGCATCTTCTTTCTCTGATTGGATATGAAAACTTGGCTGGTCCTCAATCATATGGCTGTTTGATTCATCTGCATTTAATCTATGATTTACATAGGCTGGTCCATCAGCAATGCGACTACGTAAAATTCCTGTGCCTTGCAATTTGCCCTCTAGCTCTGGGTCGAAGAGTTGACAATCTCCAGGGGGTACAAGTGGAATACCTCCTCCAACACTCTGTATGCGATCTGATGAATCCAGCTTTGCGTGAAATTTCCTCTCCCTCACATTCTTTCCATTTCTAACGGAAAAACCGACAAATGCTGAAGCTCCGGCAAATGATGCGTATGTCTGGAGCTGACTGGCAGCCATAACGCAAATCACTGATAACTTCATGATGAGTATGTTGATACAATAATAATATAATCGTATTTTATAACTGAATTTCTGATGAATTCTTCTCTTTTGTGATGGAAATTCAAAAAATATCTGAGAGGCTTAGAGAACCGATCTTTGCCATCAATATTTTTACGAAAAGAATTGAATCGAGTTTGTTATTTAGATACACAGTGCATAAGTTCTTGATGTTCACGAGAGCATCACATTCATTTAGGCTACATCAGACATTCCAAGCATACAATCTACAGTAGAGATTGTTATAATAAATACGTTCTTATATTGCGCAAAGGTTCATACGTATCCGAACACCTACATGGAATACATAGAAAAAATCCATCAAAAATGAATCTTGCATTGGATACAGGATCGTACAGCAGCAGTACTTAAATACTTGAGATTATGTAGAAAGTTCATCTGTGTAATGATTGGTACATTTATTGCATTGCAAAGTCTCTTCCGAGGAATGATTGGAGGTAATGGATGTATGAATTTGAATTGAGAGTGATGCGCTTATTTGCTATTCTAATTAGAACAGAAATCCAAGTTGAGAAAATGCGCTATTTTCGTAACGATTATTGGAATAATTTCATGATCTTTTTAAGGTTGAAAGAGATGTAGCAATGAATGAATATCCTATTTCTTGGATTGCTATGATTTTTAAATTTTCCATCCGAGAGATGAAGGTGAAAAAAGTGATCTGCTCAATCGCGATGATCTGTACATTTAAATAGAAGAATATCTTGACGCAAGAAGAGTTGTCTCACATTCTCACTCTAGAGAGAAAGATCAAAACAGAATTCAAATGAAGGAAATAAGCATTTTATCCTTTGATTGTTCCACTTCGGAATGCAGAAGTATGATTAGTATCTGATTGATCGCATCAAAAGTAAATCAGAGTATAAAATATTTACTTTCATATTGACTGCGAGAATACACAGCTACTTTTTATTCATCAAAAAGATTCTCCCTCAATTTATGATCTGATGATTGCTTGTATATCCGTGTAATTTTCCACTTTTTGATGATTGAGCATCTTACAATCAAGATCAATAGTCACATACATCACATCAAAATTGAAAGCTTTGTAGAGCAGGCTAATTTCTGCACCATAAAAGAAACAACTTTTACACAAATCTCTGTCAACACTTGGCCTATGTAAAAAATTGCTACCAAAGTTTATCTTATAGACACCACGTACGACGGATATGTATATTTTTACCAGCAGGTACTGGTTTATGCTCGTATAGGGGGGGTCCACAGCCGCATTAGAATCTTCCACTACCGTACCTACAGGCATAAATGTCACTTAAAATTAAACCACTTAGGTATTTTAATTAATATTGACACTGGTTATATTTAATGCACGCAAGGCCATTATCTATTTATTTCAGTCGTGCTAACACATCTTGGCAGCATCTTGGATAAATTTAAGAGGATGCAACACTTCTATAAATCGTACAACCTTTGCTGTGCGGGAATCCATAATAAAAGCATCGAGATTAGACCCGCAGCACTTCCTTCTATGAATTTTAATTCCCATGGTGAAGGGAAGTATCATAATGTTAGCCAGCGGAAAACAACACATCGATGATGATAGATGGAATCAAATGTGTAGGAGAGTTCAAAGAGTCGAGATTTTTCATCTTCTTATCGTTGCGTTCCTTATTTTTCATCATCCAAAATCTTCTCTTGACAACTCAAATCTACGCGAAACATCTCGAGTTAAAGTTAAAAATTACGTGGAATATGATCCTCGATCAAATCCATATAGAAAATTGAATATTAAAAACAAGGAAAAAAATCCTGATCAGGTTTTGGACCTTATTGACCCTGTCCAAGCCATCAAAACGTCAGATGCGACCGAGGATAAGCTTGAAATAAAATTTAGCAAAGAAAGAAGGAAAAGAGTTTCCAAAAAGAAGCCTTTCATCAAATCAGATAGTAAAAACGTTTTACCAAAGCGAAAACGGAAAAGTGAGACATCATCTCGCAGTATTCAAAGAGATAAGAAGAGAATTACAAAGTCTAACTATCGAAATAAAATATTTGATAAAGGAATGCATCATCGTAACCTTCAGGCTGAAGATGCATCGGGAAATTGCGTAGGGATTTTATTTCACTTTGAAATAAATCTAGACCAGTATGCTGATGAAACTTATTGGGAACTGGCAACGGAAAATCCTGATAACGTCTTTTTGACCAAGAAGTATACTCTTGATAGTTCATTCACTACTGTAACTTACGAAAAGTGTTTGAATGAAGGAAGGTACTTTTTTACTCTTTACGATTCTTGGTCAGATGGGATCGATTGTGGGAAAGAAAGCTGCTTCAAGATACGCCTGAATAATATATTGATTTATTCTGATATCCCGTTTAGAGGAAACAAAATCACTCAAGTTTTTGACTCCACAGATAAATGTGCACTAGGATATACATTCGAAGTAGAAGATTCCAGAGGTCATGCTATTCCGGACAATTCCTGGAGTCTCAGCCAGATCATCCATGACGATATAAATGAAGCAGTAGAGCTAATTCGAGATACAGAAAAGAGCAATGAAACTGTTTTCAGTGCTTGTGTCAGAGTAGGAACATATTTGCTCCAAGGAAACGACATAAACTGTGGCAATTGCTACAACATTTTTATTAATGGTGAACTTGTCAAACATGGCAAAAATTTCGTAGGGACAGATTCACACAAGATTATTGTTTCCCCACTTGGTAAAGGGTACGAACAGCACTGTGATAAAGTGCCACTAATTTCACCTTCAAATGCAGTAAATAACTTTGTCTATGATGAAGTAATTGAAAGAAAACTTGAAGCCATTTATTCTTTGACTTCGATTGAAACAATTAGTCATGATCCGACATCAGCTCAATATAAAGCTGCCTGTTGGATAATATTTGATGATAAAGTTGCATTCGAAAATGAACAAAATTCCATTGGCGCAGTTGCTACAGATGATGACTTTATTCAAAGGTATATTTTGGCTGTATTTCTTTTTGCAACTGAACAAAATATTGAGAAATTACACGTTAGAACATGTGACTTTGCATCAAAAAGAGTCATTTGCAACGAGGAAGAAAGAATTACAGAATTGAACTTTCGTGAGTTTTTAATACAATTTTTGTCTTGAGATACTTTTGCATCTTACATTACTTCTTCTTATGTTAATAGAGCAAAGTACATCTATGGGTTTTATCCCATCCGAACTTCACAGACTTCTCAACTTAGGTAAGCTTTTCGGACATGTGATTCCGATTTCAAACTAGTTCTAATTTTATGGTTTTCTATCGTTATATCAGAAATGTTAAATCTGAGTGAAAATAATCTTCGTGGTACAATACCAAATCAACTCTCCCGATTGAATCTCTTGAACTATCTTAATTTGGATGACAATAAAATTCATGGCCCTATTCCGCCAGAATTTGGCAATCTGATTCGCTTGGAATGGTTGTCAATGCGCGAAAATAAGATAACAGGAACGATCCCCAAAAGTCTTGGACAATGTACTGAACTTGAGCAGCTTCTATTGAATGATAATTTATTGCAAGGATCCATTGCTCCAGAGATCTTTCTAGATTATAAAAAACTCAAGAATATCAATATTGCTAGAAATTTTATGAACGGAACCATACCTCCTAATATACAAAACTGCCAAAATCTTGAAAAAAGTAAGTTTGTCTGTGATGATTTTATACGGTGCCTCTTTTAATCTAATTAAAGAAATCAATGCTTTCAAAACAGTTAACCTCGAACAAAATTCTTTTGAAAGTAAAATTCCAAAGGAATTTTGGGAATTGTCAAATTTGAGATGGATAAACTTTGATGAAAATAAGTTGACTGGAACCATTGACAGTAATATCGGAAATCTCCGACAACTTAAATGGATCAATATCGATCACAATTTGCTTACGGGTGAACTGCCTGATGTATTCACAAATCTGACTAAGTTAAAAACGTTGGACTTTTCAAGCAACCAATTCCAAGGACAGATTCCGCTTACATTATGGCAAACTAGCATGGAACAAATTATACTGGACGACAATGATCTTAGTGGAATAGTTCCAGACGATTCCTGCTCGGCAGAAAAATTTATCTTGGTCGATGATTCTAGATGGTTTGAAGATAACCCTAAGGTAAATTGCGGTTGCTGTAAAAATGAAGAATGCTTTATATGGGATATTGATCAAGACGATGAACATATTTATTGCCCTAGTCAAAATATTCATGCATTTGATTATATCAAATTTTATGAAATTACCGACAATATCGCACAAGAAAAAATAGTTGTAGACGTTGGGAGTGAGAGAAGAAAGGCAAAATTTTGTTTATCACCCACAGGTTGCTATAATACAAACCTTCAGCAAAGTGTTAAAGAAGACCCACTTCTTTTTGAAAATCCCAAACCAGACACTTTCAAAAATATTTCCATCGGCACTTGCGATGCGTTAAATGTATGTGGCAAAGTAATTGGCGAATACCATGCGAGACGAGCTGATTTGAACCATTTAACACAGCTAGCTGCTCCTAATGTGTCTAAATTAGAGGAGAAAGACTCAGCAACCAATAAAGCTGTATGTGATGTCATAACTAGAGATATGAAGTATGAAAAATACAGTATTTGTGATGGGACCCTCTTGCAGCGATACGTGCTTCTATATTTCTACTATTCTCAAAAACTTGACTTTGACTTCCTTAATCTAGCTAATAAAGATACTTGTGAATGGCCAGGGGTTTCATGTGATATGAACGGGAAATTCATAAAGCGTCTTAATCTAGCAGAACAAAATCTTCAAGGAAGTATTATAACTGAGATTGGTCTATTAAAAAGTTTGGAGGAAATAGACCTGAGTAATAATGCCTTAATAGGAACGATCGATTCAGCTTTGTACAAGAATTTACCAAATCTGCAAGTATTTAGATTGGGAACGAACAAGTTTAGCGGGCTTTTCCCAGAAGGATTAGTTGAGCTAGAACAACTTAAAGAATGCAATATTTCTGGGAATCTCTTTGTTGGATCCTTACCACAAGATTTTGTGTACTCTAAAGAGCTTGGTAAGACTTTCGCGCTTTATTTTGGCATCAAAGTAATAACTACATATTCTCAAATATTCTTCTTACTCTTCTCACATCCAGAGATCTTTGATATACACAATAATTTGTTTCATGACAAATTCCCTGTTTCCTTGCTTGAGAGTACTGAGTTGAAAGTTATTGATCTTTCGAGGAATAATTTTGAAGATAACATTCCATCAGGGATTGGTCACTTGAAAAATTTAACTATTTTAAGACTCAGCGAAAACAATTTTGTCGGAAGTATACCTTTCCAAATGTTTAATGCTGCCGGAATCAAAGAGCTTATGTTACAATCCAACCAAATAACAGGTACCATTCCAACTGAAATTGTATTTATGCGAGATATTGAGCATATATATATCAGCCATAATTCTTTGAGAGGAACAATACCTGCAGAGTTAGGGGATTTGGAATCATTGGTACATCTGCACTTGCACAGAAATCTCTTACAAGGCTCCGCCCCAAGCCTAATGGTATCTGATACAACAAAGTTGGATATTTTTGGTTATATCACTGATTGCGGGTTTCCTACATATCATTTACCAGAAGATTTAGAATGTGAAGGGTGCACCATGTGCTGCAACTCCGAAAAAAAATGCCAGGTAACAAAGCCAAATATTCTATCTAAGGTAGAACTATTTACAACTGCGACAGTCTTTCCATTGGGTTGTATACTAATATACATGTTATGTGCAAAGAAAGAAGGGAATCGATATTTTAAGCTCTTCGTGGATGATCGTGACCCTCTATCAATTTATAGTGATGGATCAGTATACAGCTTTATATTTTCGAATGATTCAGTGGCTTTTAACATTTACGGTGCAACTGTAGTCATTCAGATCCTTATTCTTACGTTGTATCTCCAAGCTTCCGACTTTATCGATGATTCAGATTATATCTATTCTTTTCAATGCCTAGGAAATAGCATTGAGTGTGTTCAAGAAAGAAGCAGCAGAGTTCATGGACCTATTCTTTTTGTGGTTATAACGTTTCTATTCCTTGGGCACGATTTTGTGATGGCTACCTTGCAAATTAGGAAGTCAGCTTATCTTTTAGATAAGAGATTGTTCATAAGTGGCTTTATTTTCTTTTTTATCACAGCGTATACTTTCTTGGTATCGTTCAGATATAACACCGCACTTTTGGAGACTAATACAGATATGATCGCAAATACAATGATTTTGCTCTTTGTAAATGAATTGGATGAAAAGATGTTGAATTTAATGGTCGCAGTAGCACCAGAATGGACCGAAACAATATTGGAGCAGGTACAACATAACATGCAGGAAAAGACCACATAATAATTTCCTAGACTTAAGAGTACAAACGATGGCTCCAACCAAGAATCAAACCCAGTTTGAGAAAGAATGAAGCATTCAAAACATTCAATTCGATTTTAATAAAACTTGAAATGTTTCGATTTTAGTTTGCGAGCTTGAATAAAAAGACCTAATCTATTGTGATTTGCTATTTTGAACCGGCCTAAAATGTTATGAAATTGTGACCACGAATGCAGTTTTTGGCGGGAGTTTGACATCAACATTAGGTTGATGAAGACAAGTATCAAGAAAAAAATGTCTGCATTACTCTTTAAGATCTGTCAGGAATTTGATCAAATCCAATCTATTTCTATCAATCAAAATAATACCATAAGTGCTACTACATCAACAAATGATTTTTAGTTTAATCTTCTTTATCAAATTACATATCTACATGTGCAATTCAAAAAAGAGATTCGATAACTCCAGATCCTGCAGTAGATATACTCAGTTGTCCTACTCTTGGAACAGATACTGTATTAACTATCATTTCCACTTCACTTTCTGCTTGATAAGTCAAGTTCAACTTCATCTTTGCCTCCTTGTCCCTACTTTGTTAATTGCCGAAACATGCAAGTCCATAATCCCATAACTATGGGCCCATTTAGTAATTTATTGTCGTCATCAATTTGTGTTTAGTTGCCATTGAAATCTCAAATACTTTGGAAAAAAATGCTATTTCTTAAGCTGATGCTTTCATCGCTCTCAAGCGACATCCTATGTACTTCATTGTCAAAAAATATTCAAGTTCTCCTTCCGCATCTATTTCAAAGTCATACTTTGCGATAAGTTTAGGAATTGTTGAGTATAATTCTGCAACAGCCAAGGTCTGTCCTACACAGTTCCGATTGCCCAACGAAAAAGGTATTAGGGCATCTTGCATTTGCTTTGTTACATTTTCAGGAGCCCACCGCTCTGGGTGAAATGTTTCAGGATCCTTGAAAATGACTGGATCACGAAAAGGGACTATGAAGGGGACCATGATAGATGCTCCTTTTGGAATGGTAATATTAGGTTTTTCAGGAGGAGTTTGTACAACAAAGTCTTTTGAAGTTCTGCGTCCAGATCCTGTAGCTGCTACAGGAAGTAATCTCTTACTCTCTTGAATGACACACCGAAGAAATAAAGATTTTGACCATTCTAAAGGATCCATATTGAAAAGCTCTTTTCGCAGCTTTTTTGCAACTCGAGGATGTTTCGCCAAAAGAATGAGAGTAGAGCTAAGGCTGTACGCAGTTGTTTCGAACCCACCAATCATCATAATAAAAATTTCAGCCACAAGCTCTTCGTCCGTTTTGAAATCTTTGTTTTCTAAAACAAGCTTGATGATAGTATTTTCCTCAGATTTGTTTGTATTAGCAAGGTAGTAATCAATCACCTTTTGAACAAGCATTTTACAATTCTTAGATGCTTTGATTGCATCTCTTCTTTCTTTGATCAATGGTGTCAAATATGCTCGTAAGGGATTTGAGGGTTGTTTTGACCCAAATTCTACGAGCACTTTTTCCAAGTTATTCAAAAAAAAAGATCTTTCATCCTTAGTTTGACTAGAAGTAGGATATTCAAAGGCTGACTCCATAATCAAGTCAAAAGTTAGTTTAACCATTTCTTCTGAAGGATCAAAAGACTTCTTTTCATCAATAAATTTTTCCAAGTCATTTTTGATCCAATTGTTCACATATTTGTCACAAACAACATTCATCCTTTTGACATCTTTGGGAGAAAATGCCTTGAAAATGCATTTACGAGTTGACTTCAATATAGGATCCTCAGTGCTTCTTGAAAAGAGATTAGGTCGTCCAATGGCATCTTCAAAAGGTTGATAAATGTCTCGAGGTTTATCAGATTTAGGATCTTGTAAAATAGCTCGCATTGTGGGAACGTCCCCCACAATATAAATGCCACCAGTAGAAGTAGGAAGACAAACAAAATATACTCTACTGCACGTTTTCGTGCACAAATCAAGCATGAACCATGGGCTTCTTCTTGAGGTCAACCCTTTTACCGCTTGGATATAGGATAAAGGTGCGACAGGACAGTATGAATCACTGGATTTCTTTGTGAAAAAGAAATGGTTGCATGTTGAGATGATGAAAAAACTGATCACAATAGCGAAAACAAGTGTGTTCGTTGTGAAATCATTTTCCAAGGTATTGGGATTAGAAAGCATATAGATTCCAATTTCTTTTGAGAAGGAAGATTACAAACGTTCAATTTTATTCAATGTTTTTGATGCTGTTGTCGTGCTTGCAAAAGTTTTTTTGAGAACACAAGAGAGTTCTTATATTCGTACCCTCTAAAAAAATATCTAGACGTTTTTCGTTGATGAAACTCTCATATTTTTGAGTCTGCACTCTTTACTCATAATTTGCACTCTCAAAGATTCGTTGTAAAAATCTTCTCTAAACTTTTCATGGAAGAAAAAACATGAAATGAACTGGAAAATAAAATGAATATGTGAGCAAGCACAACATAGCTGATTGTTTGCCACTGCTGTAGATTGATCATCATTAACATGCCCTTATCATCTGCCTAAAGATTATACATGCAGCAAATTAAGATGACACGTTCTCCTTTTCTTACCTAAAGCACCAATAATTAATGCCTTTTTTTTTCCCATAAAGTAGGGACGTGATGAGTATTTCATATACTCACAATTATGCCTAATTAAAGGTCAACATCTCTAATTCATTAAAAAAAGAACAACGAATGAATCTAAGTAAAAATGAAAGTTAAAGTATAATTCATCGAGAATAAGTGTGGTCTTTTACATAGCATGCGATATCCTTACACATGCGTAAATAAAAAAAGCTTCACCTTCCTACAAAGAACGATAAGGTAATTGAGCAAAGGAGACACTGCTGGCCGATTACTGCATACTCAAGGAGCAAGTAACGATAGGGCGAGCTATATAAATTTTCTGCTAAAGCACGGGTATTATCTCATAATGGACGAACAGCCCCCCAATAACCACAACAACGAGAACAATGGCCGTAGAGCAAAGGAAGCAGCAGTTGCAAGGAATGGAAATAATGTGAACGAGAATGGTGAAATGGATATATTCGGTAATCTAGAAGACTCTGGCCCAATTGTATTCTTATTTTTCATGGGACTCATGAGCTTTCTTCTTCGAGATAGTTGCACATGCTGATAAGCTTTTTCACACTTTGGTTTGCTCAAGCAAGTGTTCTGCAGGGCCACGGCTCAAGAATACAAAATTTGTGTAACATCGTCCAAACGACCAACCAGTTCAGCCTTTGTCCACCCTCGCTGTCATTATTGGACCTAACTTTCAGCTGTTAAATCTCCTTAAAATAGGTGACAAAATATTACGTTCTACTTTTTATGTACTTATTTGGTGCCAAATTCGTTATTCCATGATTTGTATCGATCATATAGACTATTATCTGTGCTTCTGCAGGAGGTTTTCAAGCCACTTCTGACATCAG
>Ga0209092_10003050_pt1 | contig 14868 bp, 16 predicted proteins | sample FraStrMetagenome_FD_187446 | JGI IMG/M metagenome (GOLD analysis project Ga0209092, IMG submission 187446) | Marine eukaryotic phytoplankton communities from Arctic Ocean - Fram Strait ARC3M Metagenome (SPAdes) (version 2) | ecosystem: Environmental > Aquatic > Marine > Oceanic | place: Fram...
AGACATTAATATATAATAGTAGTGGGGCTTGGGGAGGGCGTGGCGCAGACTGACGGCCAACACACACATTTTTCCAAACCTATACTATTATTTATAAATGTCTTAATGTCTTAATGTCTTAAAGGGAGACTTAAACCCCTGATTTCGTTAGCTTTTCATTTAAGACAAAACACAAGACAAAATATTTGCGTCCTACTTTTGTCTTAAAGGAAAAACTGGGGGGCAAGCCCCCCAATCCTAGTCGTTACTCGGCTGCGAACTGCATTACGGCAGGCGCTTCGTACTGCGCACCATATGCAACCTGTGGAGCGTCTTCGTTGCGGTCGTCAACTACAGTGTCGGCGTCACCGCCTGCCTTACCTTGCAGAGCCGCGATCGCGGCCAGTATCTTAGACTGCGCAACCTCAAGCTCGGCCAGTGTCCAACCGTCCTCGGCCAGCTTGCCCTTTTCTTGGGCCTTGGTGACCCTATCGGCAGCGTCACTGATAACCTTGGCAGGGTTGACAGGCTTGCCGCCCTTGCCTGCTGCGTCGTCGTCGGTGTGAGAGTACCATGCAGGCAGTGACGCAGTAACGTCAGAGACATAGTCAACCGCGTCCGCGTCTGTAATGTCTTTAGGGTCGTTAGCCACGAGACGGTCGGCACGCAGGGTCTTCATCGCAGCCTTGTCAATCTTGTAGGTTTCACTGCCCTTGTCGAACTTGACAGGGAAGCTGGCGGCAATGAACTTGTCGAGTTTGGTGACGTTGACACCGACAATGCCAGCACGCAGCTTAGTGAAGTATTGCGTATCACCGTGAGCGAAAGCATAGCCTGAAGCAGACAGTACAATCGCTTGCACATTATCACGCAGCGTCGTAGCCGAACGTGTTACTGCGCCAATCTTCGTATTCATTTGAGTTTTGGTAAACATAACAATTCCTTTTGTTAGTGGGTTTCATCGACGGGGTAGACGTAAACAGACCAACCGATCAGCTTACGAATACCCCGTCCCATTGCTAGAGGGATGATGAGGTATCCGAACTTTATTGAGCGTGCCTCACCCATAAAACGCTGGGTCAGGTAGGTACGTCCGCCGCCGTCATGCTCACGAAGAGACAAGGGCAGCTGGGTGCGTATCCCGCTGGGTCACGATCGTCCGGTTTCCCCGCATGCATGTAGCGGTTAACTCTTGAGGGCCGTCCCTAACCGAGCGTGTACACAAGTGGTGCGCATACGCAGGGGGTGACATGGCGGCATATTACACCGGCCCCAACCTTTCGACCGAGAGGACTACTTTGGCCAGTGGCCCAGTGCATCTCATCCTCTCATAGATGGCGCGGCGTAAACGAGATGGGGTAGGGACCGATGGGGGTGGCCCACCCCACCCAGCCCTTATGTGTTCCATTCATCACAACCCTATTTTTTGGGTATGCAACCTATAAGTGTGCCCGTATTTATTGACCCACGTCTGTTCACGTGTTAACAGCTATAAACATGAGCAATCACGTACAAAAACTCCTCCCCGAGCAAAACCATAAGCCCCTACTGTCAAAAGCCGATCTTGCTGCGATAGAGGCCGATCCCGCTCTGATGGAAACCTTTTCGCGGCTCCTCGGGGCGGTTAACCTGGATAATTTGTTTCGCACGATGCAAGACCCTGACATAAACCCCGCCACCCGCATTGAATTTCAAAAAATGCTGAACAAAATGGGCAAGCTGGAGCCAGATTTAAAGGCTGCGTCCTCGGGTGCTGGCCCCCAAGTCGTCATCAACATCACCCGGGCCAAGGATAACGAAGAACTTGTGATCGACGCGGCTATGGACACCATAGAACATGCTCCATGAAATCAATTTTGAGGTAATTAAGAGCCTCGACGACTTCTTTTACTCCGAAAAGTTCATCTCATTGGCGGTGGGACCGGTCGGGTCGACTAAAACCACTGCTGGAATTATGAAAATCCTGCACCACGCTGCGTTAATGGCCCCGTGTAAGGACGGAATACGTCGTTCTAGGGCAATTTGGGTGCGAAATACCCGTGAACAGCTGCGAGATACGTCAATTCCTGACTTTTTAAAGTGGATTCCCGACGGAGTTATGGGGTATTTCCTCAAAACAGAGTACAAATTCGTCATAAAAGTAGGCGATATTGAGTGCGAAGTGCTGTTTCGTGGCCTCGATGACGCCAATGACGTGCGTAGATTGCTCTCATTACAGGCCAGTTTCTTCGTTTTTGACGAATTTAGAGAGATTCACCCCGATATTTACAACACTGCGCAGGGTCGTGTGGGCCGTTATCCCGACAAAATGATGAACGGGGTAGGGTGTAAAACCGACGACGGTAAGATGAATATGCACGTCTGGGGCATGACAAACCCCCCTGATATGGACACTTTCTGGGAAACTCTGCTGACTGAGCCGCCTGACAACGTGCATGTTACGATCCAGCCCAGTGGTCTGGCCCCTGAGGCGGACTGGACGAAATATCTGCCTGATGACTACTACGATAACCTAGCGAACGGCAAAACCGAAGACTGGATAGACGTCTACATCCACGCTGAGTTCGGCAAATCGCTCAGCGGCCAGCCTGTGTTCCGTTCGTTCGACAGGTCCGTGCACGCGTCTAGTGATGAGCTAACGCCGATGTACTCCGATGATCCTCTTCTGATCGGCGTAGACGCAGGGCTGACGCCAGCTGCTGTAATAGGGCAGGTTGCCTACGACGGGCGACTTGTCGTGTACGATTCCCTGATCTCGGACGGTATGGGTGCCCTACGCTTCGTGAGAGAGCGCCTAAAGCCCCTGCTTGCAAATAAATTCCCCGGTCGTAGTACCCTCGTAATCATTGACCCAGCGGCCTTCCAGAGGGCGCAGACGGACGAGCGCACTGTGGCTGACATTTACAAAACTGAAGGTTTTCTGGTCAAGCCTGCGAAGACGAACTCGGTTGCTGCACGCATAGCCGCGGTGGAGAAGTACCTGACACGCGTCGTCGACGGGAAGTATTCTTGCGTGGTAGACTCGACCAGTGCGAACTCACTCGTCCAAGCGTTATCGGGGAAGTACCGTTACAAAATAAACACCAAAGGCGCACGTGATGAAAAACCAGAAAAATCCCACCCTTGGTCAGATGTCGCTGACGCGTTCCAGTATATGTGCCTGCACGCTGATGGCGGCGAGACATTTGGTTCTGCGGCTTGGGGTACTCAGCGCAAGGAAGTAACCAAGGTCTCTGCTGGCGGATGGACCTGATATGTTGACATGTAAGCACATAAGTGGTAGTGCACACCCGACGTTATATGTGAGAAAATAATATGGCGCTTGGCCCAGCATTAGTTCCCGTTGCACGCGCTTCCGACATGGAAGCTGAAGCTAACCGTGCTGCTTCAGAAAAACAAAACTCCGCGATGATGGAAGGACTTGCGTCCCACACCCGTCGTCGCTGGGAAACTATGCGTGACCACTACCGTGAAAATACCGAGCTACGCCTGTCAAAATGCGTTCGTGCACGGAACATGGAGTACGAACCGTCCAAAATGGCTGAAATACGCGAGCAGGGCGGCTCAGAAATCTTTATGGGCATCGTCAGCACGAAATGCCGTACGGCCACTGCATGGCTGCGTGACACGCTCCTAGGCGTTGGTGCGGACAAACCATGGGGCATATCATCGACACCTATTCCTGAAGTTCCGCCAGACGTTGAGGCTGCGATGCAAGCCCTGATGCAGCAGAACCTCATGCAGCACTACGCCCAAGGCGGGGAACAGCCCTCAGAGGCCGACCTCAAGCAGCTGGCCAGCGGCATGAAAGAAACTGCCATGCGTGCGATGAAGCACGAAGCTGACAAACGCGTCGAGCGCATGGAGAAGAAGATGGAGGACCAGTTCGTAGAGGGCGGGTTCACCAAAGCAATATTTGAGTTTACCAACGACGTCGCCACGTTTCCGTACGCGATCCTCAAAGGCCCGATCCCCCGCAAACGCAAAACCATGAAATATATGGACGGTGGTCTGGGCATAGTCGAGGTTGTACGCGACGAGTGGGAACGCGTAGACCCGTTCAAATTTTACTGGGCACCTTGGGGCGACGACGTACAGTCCATGCCTGTTATCGAGGTTCATCATCTAACACGCGAAGATGTCGAAGATATGATCGGCATGGAGGGCTACGATGAAGATTCTGTGCGCTCTATCCTGTCCGACTTTGGTGTTGGCGGCTTCGACTGGTTGGATCACGACACCAGCACCATGGAAGACGTTACTGGCGTAGACTTTGACGACGTAAGCGGCGATTTGGTAGCGGCTATACAGCTGTGGGATACGATCCCGGGCGATATGCTGCTTGAGTGGGGCTTGAGCGAAGACGAAATTCCAGACCCCCAAAAATCCTACCCCTGCGAAGTCTGGATGGTTAACAATACGGTCATTCGTGCCGTGCTGAACTACGACCCGCTTGGGCGTAAACCGTACTATGTGACGTCGTTTGAGAAGGTACCTGGGCGGATTGATGGCAACGGTGTTGCTGATCTGTGTATGGACGCTCAAAACATGTGTAACGCGGCTGCAAGGTCGCTCGCCAACAATATGGGGATTTCCTCCGGTCCTCAGGTTGGCGTAAATATTAGCAGACTACCTGCTGGGGAAGACATCACGCAGATGTACCCTTGGAAGATTTGGCAGTTTAAACAGTCAGAATATGGTGACTCCAGCCAACCAATGACCTTTTTTCAGCCCAATTCCAACGCCCAAGAGCTAATGGCCGTGTTTACCAAGTTTATGGAACTTGCAGACGAGGTGTCTGGTATTCCGCGTTATATGACGGGCCAGCACGTTCCCGGCGCAGGCCGCACGTCTTCAGGGCTGTCGATGTTGATGAGCAACGCAGGCAAAAGCATCAAACAGGTTATCGGCAACGTCGACCACGACGTCATATCCCCGATGGTGCAGCGCCAGTACCAAAGGAACCTAAGATATTCAGATGACCCAGACCTTATCGGCGATGTCCAAATTGTTGCAAGAGGCGCGATGTCGCTTGTGGTTAAAGAAGCTGAAAGTGTCCGTAAGACTGAGTTCCTCCGTCTTGTGTTGGAGAGTCCGGTTGCACAGCAAATTGTTGGATTACCGGGTACGGCTGAACTACTCCGCGACTTGGCGGGTAATCTCAACACCAATGTTGACCGCTTGGTACCGAGCCGAGAGGATGTTGAAAAGCAGCAAGCTATGGCTCAACAGCAGCAGCAAGAGATGATGCAGATGCAGCAAATGCAAGAAGCAGCGCAGTTGCAGGAAGACGGCACGCAGATGGGCGGCAGGCAGGACAACACCATGAGTCCGCGGCCAAACGGCCAGTAGTGGACCTCTGGGTCTTACATTTCATTGTAGTGTTTGCGACCGGCGAGGCAGTTTTGTTTGAAAACACTGAGCGGTTCCCGACTGAAGAAACGTGCAAAATTCAGGGCAAGTTAAAAGGTGACGTTCTACTAGCAGAAATTATGCGCCAAGTTCCCATTTTCGTAACGGGCAAGTTTAACTGCGTTCTGGCGGGGGCTGACACTTAGGTATTTTCTCTATGTGTTGACACGTTAACAGATATAAAGTATTTAAACTGCATGATAGACCTGAATCTTTGTGACCCGCAGCAAGCACAAGCGCTGCTTAATATTAAAGAAACAGGAAACGACCAGCTGCCCAGCCTGCTTAGGGCTGAAGCAGAAACCGCCAAAGCGAAACTCGTTATCGCAACCGATATGGTAAATATCCACCGGTTGCAGGGTCGCGCAGAGGCATTTCAAGACTTACTGAAGGCGATCGAAGACTCGCCCAAGGTAGTAAAACGCCTCTAGGGGCATACGAGCAAACCAAGACGGACCCCAGCTTACCGACGGGCGCTGAGGAACAGAGTTGATGCTTGAGGAGAAACATATGGCATTGCCAAAGCAGGTGCAGGCACAGCTTGCAGAAGTCGAAGAGTACGAAAAAGCGCTAGAAGCCCAACAGAACCAAGAGGTTCAACCGGACACGGAAAGCGAAGTAGGCACCGAGACCGAAGCAGCACCCCAACCCGCAGAAGTAACGCCAGCTGACACGTTTCCGACGGACGTAGAGGAAGAGACTTTTAAGCAAAAGTACAAAACCCTTACGGGTAAGTATGACGCCGAAGTTCCAAGGTTACACCAGCAGGTGCGCGAAATGGCCGAGGCAACAAAGAGGCTCCAAGAGGAGCTAAAGGCGCTTAAAGTTGAACCGACAAAGTCGAAGGAAAAAATCAGTTATGTAACCGATGCCGATCGAGAAGAGTATGGCGAAGACTTACTAAACGTTCAGCGACGTGTCGCACAAGAGGTCTCTCAAGACTACGAAGACCGAATTGGGCAGCAGGACGCGATTATCGCGAAGTTGCAGGAAAAACTTGCAAACACGGGTAATCAAGTTGGCGAAATGGACTTTTCTCAGCGATTGCAGCAAGCAGTTCCTGATTGGTCTGAAATCGACAACGATGAACGATGGGTTGCGTGGCTAAACGAGCATGATCCCATGCTGAGAGGCCAGCGCAGAGTTCTCGCACAAGCCGCGTTTGACAACGGTGATGTAGAAGCAGTTTCGGACTACGTGAAACTTTGGAAAGCATCGCTCGGTGAACCAGACGTAGCGAAACAAACTCGCCAAAATGAACTCGAAAAGCAGGTTGCGCCAAATCGTTCTGCAAACTCTACCCGTACGCAGAGTGCCGCGCAAAGCTCCAAAATCTATTCTCCGCGTGAGATAGACAACGCTTGGACCAAAGTTCGCACACTAAATACGAAGGGGCAGTACGCAGAGGCGGAAAAACTCGAAGCAGAGTTAACCGTTGCGTATATGGAAGGTCGCGTTAGAACCTAACGTGTTAACATGTAAGCAGCTGTTAAGTCTTTAATCAACTTAATAGGAGGCCAACATGGCTGCTGTATTTCCCGTCACCGGTTCCGTAAACAATGGTTCCAGTAACACAACGTCCTTCAACACTGATCCCAGCTATTCAGGTGCGTTTATTCCACAGTTGTGGTCGAACAAGCTGAACGCAAAGTTCTATGCTAACACCATGATGACTGAAATTTCCAACACCAGTTGGGAAGGCGAGATCAAAAACCAAGGCGATACCATTCGTATCCGTCAAGCACCGTCAATCACCATCAACGACTACGCAGGCGCAGGTACTACCCTGACCTCTGAAGTACCCGTACCGATCTTCCAAGACATGCAGATCGACCAAGGTAAATACTTTAGCGTACAGGTAAACGACGTTCTTGCTCACCAAGCGGACATGGACTTGATGAACATGTTCACTGACGATGCTGCCAAACAGCTGAAGATCACTATCGAAAACGATACGTTCTTTAACTGGTACGTTACCAACGGTGCCCACGCGTCCAACAAAGGCGCTACAGCCGGTGCGATCTCTGCCGCGTACAACCTTGGTACAGACGTAGCTCCCATCAACCAAGCGACACCTGCAAATGTGCTTAACTGCATCCTGCAAATGTCGTCTGCGCTTGATGAGCAAAACGTACCTGAAGACGGTCGTTGGTTGGTTATCTCCCCGCGTGACCGTCAGCTGCTGATGCAAACCGACATCGCCCAAGCGTATTTCACTGGCGATCAGTCCAGCGTCATCCGCACCGGTAAAATCGGCATGTTGGATCGCTTCACCGTTTACGTGAGCAACCTGTTGCCTAAAGGCGCGGCGGCTAAAGCTCTCGTTCCCGGTCTGTCTGCGACTTCTACTGGTGCGGCAGTGTCTAACGCCAAAGCCCGTCGTATGATGGTCGCTGGTACAAACACTGCGTGTTCGTTTGCTTCGCAAATCTCTAAGACAGAGCCTCTGCGTAATCAGACAGACTTCGGCGACATCGTTCGCGGCCTAGCCGTATATGGGCGCAAGGTCGTTAAGCCAGAAGCGCTTGTAACCGCTCTGGTTGGCACAGCTTAAATTTAACATCGTAGGGGGAGGTTCGCTTCCCCCCACTCTCTGGCAGAGGAGCTTACCGTGGCTACTGTTAAAGTAATCGACATTATTGAGCGCGTAGAACACGTCTTGCAGGACACAAGTATTCGCTGGCCTCGCACCGAACTTCAAAGCTGGATAAATGAATCATATCTGGCCATTACTCTACTGCGACCTGACGCCAATGCTAAGACTGGTACATTCACCTGTGCTGCTGGCTCTCGGCAAGTTCTTAATGTGCAGTTTAGTTCAGGCTTGCAGCTTTTAGATGTTACGCGAAACCTTGCTACCGCATCTACAAAACGGGCGGTACGCTTAGTCTCTCGCGCAGTGTTGGACGACCAACGCCCCACATGGCACGCCGAAACGCAAAGCGATAACATACAGCATTACATGTATGATCCGCGTCAGCCCAAAGAGTTTTTTGTCTACCCGCCAGCTACAACAGCGGCTCAAGTTGAAGTTGTTTATGCGGATGCTCCCAGTGCGCACACTTTGACTGAAAGCCAACTTGATCCTGCTGCCGGTTCGCCAAACACAACTGTTATAAACCTCGATGACATCTACATGTCTCCAATGATCGACTGGGTTCTGTATCGCGCCTACTCTAAGGACGCGGAATACGGGGCGAACGAACAGCGTGCCCAAGCATCGTACGGGGCGTTTAATGCTGCTATAGGGGCAAAATCTCAGACGGATTCGGCTGTAACGCCGAAGATCGCCACATCGGTGACATAAAATGGCTGTTGTATGGGAAAAATTCTATCCATACGTTCAGCCCTACCTGCCGGGTTGTCCAGAGGTTGTGGTTGAGGCGCACCTAAAAGAAGCCACCGCAGATTTCCTTGCGCGTAGTGAAATATGGCGCTTCGACATCGACAAAGATTTCACAACTGCCTCTGAAAAAGACTACGAGCTGGACACTCCGACTGGTGCGGTCTTGGAAAACATATACGATCTTATCCTAGACGATCAGCCGTTGGCACGCGTGAGCGACCGCCACATAAACGGCACTCGGTTCACCACTAACGGAAGGCCGAGGTACTACAGTATCTACCAAGACACTTCGATTAGGCTGTATCCAACACCCGACCAGAAATACACTTTTCATGGGGTGGGCGTTTTAAAGTCTAGTCTGGCTGCTACGGGAGTCGAGGATTGGGTTTACGAAACCCACGGGCGCTGTATTAGCTACGGCGCTGTCTCCCGTTTGGCCGAAGTTCCCGGCAAGGAGTGGTACAACCCCGAGCTTGCTAGCTACTACCGCAGTAAATTTGACATGGAAGCGGATACGGCAAAATCCCGCGATTACCGTCGCGTGAACCTGCGTGTGGGTAGTCAAAATTTTGACGGCGTTCGGAGGTATTGATGGCTGAAACTTACAAATACGTACAGGGCGACACCGGACCTCAAATTCAAGTCACGGTAACTAGCGCAGACGGCGTAGCGGCTAATTTAACGGGCGGATCGGTAACACTGCATTTTAGGGCCGCGGGAACAACAACTGTTTTGTTTTCTCGGGCGTTGGCTTTTTCGGACGCAACTAACGGTAAAGCCGTTTTGCAGTGGCAGACAGGCGACTTAGATGTCGAAGCCGGGAATTACGAAGGTGAATTAGAAACGGTTCTGTCTTCTGGCCTGCGTGAAACGCGATACGAACTGCTCAAGTTTAAAATCCGCGAGGATTTTGCATGACAACCGCCACGGCTCAAAAACTTCTTTACACCGCCACGGCTCAAAAACTTCTTTACGCGGTCAAAACCCTTGGTGTCGCCGAGAGCGTAAGTTTGGCCGTAGATAGTTTAGGGTTTTCCCTGAGCCAAGGCCAGTTCATGGCAATTTTTGAATTGTTTGAAAACCCGCAAACTACCGATGCACAAGTATTCGCCTTTTTCAAAACTCTGACCGACAGCTCGACCGTCGCAGACGCTGCTGCGCTTTCTTTTGCTCCGACTCGGGCGGAAACAACTACAACCGCTGACGAACAAATTTTAGCGGTCTTTAAGTCGTTACTTGATGCAGCTTCAGCCACGGACGCTCCAGTCAAAACTTTTGATACAGCCCGTGCTGACGCAGCGACTGCGGCGGACGATCAACTAAACCATCTTAACAAACATGCTGTAGATACGGTTAACGCAACTGACGATGTCGACGCAGAAGCCTCTATTCTCGACGATCAGGAGATGCAGTTTGTCAAAGCTCGTTCTGATACGGCGGCGGCAACTGAAAGTTTGAGCAGACAAGTAGCGTATAACCGCACCCCCGCAGACGCTGCTTTAACGGTTGATCTAGCAAGCCTAGCCGCTGAAAAGTTTTTTTCAGACGTTGGGGATATTTCAGACGCGGTCTTGGCGTCTCAGGGTAAAGGTCTTTCAAGTTCGGCGGGTGCTACTGACACATTTGTGCACCAAAACGTTTTTTCGCGGCTTTTGACCGACGATGGAGTTATTTCAGATACCCACGCAGTAACGCAAAGCAAGGCAGTCTCGAACGCAACCTCGGTTTCAGACAATGTTTTGCTGGCAAAAAGTAAAGACATTACGGACACAGCGGACGTCGCGGAGAATAATATCTTTTCGGTTAATAAAGAGCCGTCAAACTCTGCGGGGGCTACGGACACGTTCACGTCCCAGCGAGCGTTTTCTCGCTCATTTACGGACACAGCGGACGCCGCGGAAAACAATATCTTTTCGATTGGTAAAGGGTTGTCAAACTCTGCGGGGGCTACGGACACGTTCACGTCCCAGCGAGCGTTTCCTCGCTCCTTTACGGACACAGCGGACGTCGCGGAGAACAATATCTTTTCGGTTGGTACAGAGCCGTCAAACTCTGCGGGGGCTACGGACACGTTCACGTCCCAGCGAGCGTTTTCTCGCTCATTTACGGACACAGCTTATGCAACTGACGACATCGACGGTGCAGCTTCCATCCTTGACGACCAGGAGATGCAGTTTGTCAAAGCTCGTACAGACATAGCGTCTTTAACAGACAGTGTACTTGTTTTGAGGACCGTTAATCAATTTCACACTGAAACACCCTCGGCTACCGACGCAGGGTCTCTACGGAGTCAGGGTTTTTCTGACTTTACTTACTTTGCGGAAGACTTCGTCGGTGCTTCCCGAACTTTTACCTAGGAGATCGTTATGATCCATGAAAACTTAAAGCTATCCGGTCAGCTTAACATCGTCCTGAAGGACAAGGCCGGGAACGTAAAAGACACCAGAACAGTTAAAAACCTCGTCGTCGACTCGGGGCTAGTGTTTATCGCTAGCCGTATGACCGGCACGTCTAAAGCCGTCATGAGCCACATGGCGTTGGGGTCTAGCACAACAGCCGCAGCGGCGGGGCAGACAGCACTAGTTAGTCAGCTAGGTTCCCGCGAAGCTCTGGATTCAACAACGCTTACGGGGTCCAATAAGGCTGTCGCGTACGTGTCATCGTTCGAAGCAGGCGACGGCACAGGTGCAGTGACAGAGGCTGGTATTTTCAACGCATCCAGCGGCGGCGACATGCTTTGCCGTACAGTGTTTAGCGTCGTTAACAAAGGCGCAGATGACACCATGTCCATTACGTGGACAGTAACACTCGCAGCATCTTAATTTAGTACGGGGGGGCGGCTTATGGCTACTATAGTAACACGATCAGGCAAAGGCTCCCCTCTTACTAACACTGAGGTGGACACTAACTTTACCAACCTGAACAACGACAAGTTGGAAACTAGCGCGGCCTACAGCCACCCCACAGGCAACGGCAATAACCACATTCCCAGCGATGGCTCGTCTGGGCAAATACTTGGGTACGCCAGCGCAGGAACAGCACAGTGGCAAGCGGCCCCCAGTAGCGACCTAGTTGACGACACAACCCCTCAACTTGGTGGGAACCTTGACGGTAACGGAAAAAATATTCTACTCGGTTTTGACCCAACCCCTGATTTTGATGCGGATGTAAGTGGGTCGGCTAATTCCGCAGACGCCTTAGACTACATGAAAATTGCACAAGGTATTGATGACAACGAGTTTGACCATCTGCTTGGTGTTGAAGCACCTTGGACCGATACGACAATTAGACATGAATATAAGATCATTAAAGGAAGTTCAACCGGTGCGCTGAGAGAAGTTGCAGGTACATCTGGTACTGACTATGGTGATTTAATTGTGTTTGGTAACGTCCACTCAGACGGCACAAACTGGAATATAACCACAGGTATGACTATTGACGGCGGGAACTTGCGGCTTATTGCCCAAGGAGAAGCTGACCACAGCACGACAGGCGAAGCGTCCTTTACTATAGATGCCGCAGATGTTGTTGTGACAGGCACCGTTGATGGGCGGGATATTGCCGCAAATATACCCTCAAGTTTAGGTTCGGCGGGTCAGGTTCTCACAGTCAATAGTGGCGGGAGTGCCGCTGAATGGGGCAAATCTATTGCAGTGGTGACTGCTCTCCCAAGTAGTCCAGACGGCAATACCATCTATTTCGTAACGGGATAAAGATCATGAAAACCGCCACACAAATGCCTGAATCGAACAACATCGAATACAGGGGCGATAAAATATACGCCAAGCTGATCTATGAGGTTACATCAGAAGATGATCTGACTGAATATTACAGCGTTTATCGTCTTATTTCTGAGGATATAACCCTGCCTTTCGAGGCTCTAATCCAATTAGCAGAAGCGGCGTCTTTAGCTTTCGCGGCTGAATTGGAGGCATAAATGGCTACTTACTGGGTCGATCCCTATATTGACACACCAAAAGGTGGGATACACGGCACGACAAGCACAACTACGCGCAATGGAAATTATGCTACGCCTTTTGGTCTTACGGAACTGTTTGGCGCAAATGCACTCATACATCTAAATGGCACGTCTCTATACTCTGGGGACGAGATCAGGTTAAAAGGTCAACCGCTAACGGACTTTTATTACAACATCGGAACAACAGGTAATACGATTGATATTACAAGCGCTGACTTAAACAGTTTAGACTATGCGTCAACTGACCACCAATACGTTGCGACTTACAAAACAGCACTTGCCGCTACAGGCGACACCGTGCCCGCCCTTATCATCCACGACCCTGGATTATTAGGCACCAACAAGTTCATGTTGCATCAAGGCCGTAATACCTTTCCGAACGCCACCAACCAGATACCGTTCTACAGCAATGTCGCCAATGCTTTATACGGATGGCTCCGCGCCAAAACGGGCATCGACGTGAACGATAATGTTAAGGTCGCGTTTGTAGACCCTGCGTACGTATTCGACTATAACGCTGCATTTTCTAGTAACCTAGACAACGCTTTTAATTTAAATGTGTCGGCAGTCACCATTACCGATGGCTGGGTTAGCTCAACATCGCGGGGTGGATTTACAATGCTGCCTATTAAAGCGGGTGGTAGCCATAACGTAAATATTGATTGGTGGAACTCGTCCAATAAGTATGGCTTAAACTTTGACATGCCCAGTACCTTTATTAACTGGTATCATCCAGCTGGTAATTGGATTGCCAACCTCAAGCAGCGCCAAAGACTTTATTACATAACGCAAGGCAAATTTCATCTTGGTCAATGGGGGCACAATACAACCAGTGCTTGGAATTATGTTACAATTAACAGCACCACATTAAATTCAGCTGAAAACGACACCCCCTGCGTCGAATATGGCAACTTCATTCTCTCACGATACCTGCAAATTGGCGGTACTGGAACATCAACTGTTGCCCAACAACCCATCGTGAAGTTTTCGAATATGTTTATGGGATCGGGGCCATACGTCAATGCGCTCAAATACAAAATGGTAATCGGGAACATGATACAAAACCAACCCTATTCGGGTAGTGTGCTTATCTACAACAACCAGTCAGACGGCCAAATAGACTTTTTAGAAAACGCTCACTTATATGGGTATCAAAGCAGCGCAGGGATCGTCCATACCACTCTGCTCAATGGTCTAACAATACCTGCGTCTGTTACGAACTATGCGTCTAGTGACGCGAATTATCCAAGTTCGTCAATCAACACCACTGGCGGTCCTAAATATGCTTCTGCTCTTACCCCATCCGATTACATGGTTGATAACGTCACCGCAAATCGCATCGCTATAGCCCCAGCCGCTTGGTCAAGCGCGGCTGCTATCAAGATGCACGGGACCACCCACGCATTATATTCGTATACTTACGGACAATGGAACAACAGCGTGGGGATTTTGGACTGCGGAAGCACAGACTACAAAACTACAAACGCAAATATATTGCTAGTGAACAGCGGTTACACGGACTCAAATAGGTTCTCAGGGCAGAACATGCACTTCGCTGGGAATACCTTCGACGGTGCGCCTCTGGCTTTATGGAGCCAGCGATCCACTGTAATGAACGCACCCTATTCTGCTCTTTTGTCCTATAATAACGCAGCTGGTGATATGGTGGTCATGTTGTCTAGCGCTGCCGATGAAAATAAAGACCACCTCAAGTCATTTGTCTTTCAGCTACCTGATCTGTCTACTGCAACCAGCCTATCTGTTAGCTACACCATCACAAGAAGTTCCTCCGCGTTGACAGACGCCCCAGTGGCAAGGTTGTTTCTTATAAAGAATAACTTGTCGGGTGCCAGCAGCGACGAGACGCCTTCCACATCTTTAACCGGCAATGTATACACTCTTACAAAAACGGTAACAAACCTTGACCCAGACGCAAGGTTCATGGGTCTAAAAATAATGTTAAAATCGGGTACTGGTCGTACAGTAGCAGATACTTATACCATTAGCGCCCCAACGTTTACGGTGAATTAATGGCATTAAAAATTGACCCCTTCGGTATAAACAACACAGGTCTTATCATCGGCCCCTTTGGTTTCGTTGGTGATACTGGTGGAGGCGGCAGTTCTGCCACCCGTAACATTAAAATCGGAAG
>Ga0209092_10003053_pt1 | contig 14857 bp, 5 predicted proteins | sample FraStrMetagenome_FD_187446 | JGI IMG/M metagenome (GOLD analysis project Ga0209092, IMG submission 187446) | Marine eukaryotic phytoplankton communities from Arctic Ocean - Fram Strait ARC3M Metagenome (SPAdes) (version 2) | ecosystem: Environmental > Aquatic > Marine > Oceanic | place: Fram...
TCATCACTGAGTCTGAGGGTCGGGTCTGAGGTTGAGTATGTAGGCACGTCATTCACATTTTGAAGTGGACTGAGGCCTTGCTGGCGTCGCGAAGATCGGGACGGTTGCATGTTTTTTTTTTTTTTTCGTGACTATAAATTGGTTGGCTGGGCGGGCAGAAGTAGTTAGATGCGGGCAGAAGTAGGTAGATTCGGGACGAGTCGGGTTACGATTTTGATTCGATCAGGGTTAGGGTCTTTCGAGTTTGCGAGGAAGTATATGTGAATGGCGATGATGGAAACGTTATCTCCTGTAGAATTGAAAATTTCGGACAAGGTTTCTATTTCGCCATTGGCGAGGGCTTTCATAACCTATAGATTGAGTAACTGTGAGATTATATATTATTTAGATAGAGGTACAGTTCGTACGTACGTACTAGAGGGGCCCTATCGCCTAGTCTTACTGGGGGAAACTCTTGTACTACCGCTGTGTAATTGGCTGGTTGGACCCTCGTTAACAAAATATATCGCTGAAACAAACAAACAAACAAACGTACGTACAATAGCAATACTCCTTCAATACTAATTCTACAACAACTCAGGCAGGATAGGAGTTCAGTTTTCAAGATTATTCAAAAAGCCTGTTTTAAGCCTAAATGGCCTTTTTTGGCTGATCAAGGTTGTGATGAATCAAAGAGATTTCAAGCTTTCTTTGACAAAAAGATATTATTGTAAAGGATAGAATTATCATTGATTGAAGGTTTGTGAAAAAAAAAATTAATTAAAATTGGGATAAGCAGTGAAGATGACGTTTGAATCGAAATAAATAGCTTTTGTATGCTGTCGTAGTAATTGTTTTCCAACGTCCCAAAGACATAAATCATGACGTAAATTGGATAGAATTTTCTATGCAAATCTATGAAAACATCAATTATCAATTCTTCGTTTAGATTTCTATGGAAGGACTCGAAATTCCTTCACGCATGATTCATTTGTTAGTAAAAAATACCAAACGAAGCCATAAAGACAATATAAACCTAAAGAGTAAAGCGCTTTGGTGAGTTTGATGTCATCCACAAATTGGAAATACTTCCACATATTTTCATAAAGTAAAACATAATATAAAGGTCGAAATTATACATCTTTTCTTCAAAGTTTGAACTTCAAAGTTTGAAATTGGAAAAGGGAAAGAACAATCATGCTAAAACAATGATACCTTCCAGAATCTTCTAATCTCCTCTCTTTTCTTGATTTTTATACTTTCAGTTGAGGAAGAACTAGGTTCGACAATGTCAAATCCCAACGCAAGCATTACTATCACGGTTCGCCTCAGCACGTCTACTCGTTTCACAATACCCAAACCAGATAGTGGAGATATTGTCACCTCCAACAGCACTATTGCACGAGTCAAAACCATTATTGCCAAAGAAGAAGCATGCGATAACTGTGCTGTAGATCTCCAGCGACTCATTTACAAAGGCAGAATTATGTCTGATGATACCAGGACTTTAGGTGATTACGGTCTTTCGGGAGACAATCAAACAATTCATTTAGTAAAGGGGGCTGCAACGACAACTACCCCTTCCAATAATACCTCAACGACGTCACCATCTTCAACAACAACAAATCCATCTAGTGGTTCTAGTAATGCCAACCCGTTTTCAATGATGCAGCAAATGATGGGCCAGCAAGGCCAAGGTCAAAATAACTTATTTCCTAATATGGCCCAAATGCAACAGCAACTACAGCAAAACCCTGAAATGCTTTCCAGTATGATGAATTCTCCAATGATGCAGAGTCTCATGTCAAACCCTGAAATTATGAGAAATATGATACAAAATAATCCAGAGATGCAACGTGTAATGGATCAAAATCCCCAACTACGGGCTGTTTTGGATGATCCCGAATTGATGCGGAGAAGTATGGAAATGATGAGAGATCCATCATCAATGCAAAACATGATGAGGAATCAAGAATTAGCCATGAGTCAAATTGAAAATCTTCCTGGTGGTTTCAATGCATTAAGGAGAATGTACGAAGATGTGCAAGAGCCAATGATGGATGCAATGTCTGGTATGGGATCGACGGCAGAATCCTCTTCTAGTTCATCTTCAGGCTCGGGATCTGCCGGAGCAGGTGGGACAGCAATGCCGAACCCATGGGGAAATAATTCTTCAAACACTAATGCTACTTCAAACACATCTCCATCAAGATCTGCATCAAACCCATGGGGTGGAGTAGGTGCTGGTAGTAATCCTTTTTCATCCATGAATCCAGGTAGTGGAATGACTTCTCCAAATATGAATATTGAACAAACAATTTCGATGCTTGAAAATCCAATGATGAACAACATGATGCAAGAAATTCTATCTAATCCACAAATGGTAGAGCAAATGATGAATGCAAACCCAATGATGCAGCAAATGAGACAGAACAATCCCCAGGCCGCAGCAATGATGACGAATCCAGATTTTCTAAGGTCTATGATGAATCCAGCCAACTTGAGATCTATTATGGGTGCTCAAGAAGCCATGCGGAATATGGGATTGCCCATTTCATCTGGATTTCCTGGGACACCTTCCACAACGAATCCAGGTAATAACACCTCTACAGGTGGATTGGACTTTTCTTCTATCTTAAATCCTTCTCCTCAAAACTCTATGACTCCAGAGCAGAGGTTTTCCACACAAATCACGGCTTTGAATGACATGGGATTTACCGATCGTGATGCGAACATTCGTGCTTTGACTGCATGCAATGGTAATGTCAATCGGGCTGTTGAGATGCTTTTGGGTGGAAATTAGATGAGACAGCCCATAAATCTGAGCAAAAACCGCTCACAAAAAAATTCTGGTGGACTTTTTGTTTTAGATTGTAGCTTAATCACTTTTTGTTTCAGTAACTTCAAAATTTATTTTGTCATCGAAATTTTTACTTTCAAACATTCTCTAATGCTTAACTATCTGATTGTTTACGTTATCAAAAATCAAATGAATTTCGCTATATTTATAAAACAACCCATTCTACTTATCTTCCCGTCGTTTCTTTTTCTTTTCACGTTTTTTTATTTTCACTTTAGAAGTTTTTTCTGCATTTTCGTGCAGTTCCTTCTTGATCTTTTTCTTTTTTTTCTTTTCACCTGACTTCTTTTTCTTTCCTGATTTCGATTCCTTTACAGAAGATTGGACGTGGCTAGTATTGAGAGTAGCCATCAATTCTTCCCTTGCAGAAGCAATTGCAGCAATCGCAGCTTCACTCATTCGAGGACTGTCTTTATTATTATGAATTGCTTCATGGACAATTTCTTTCCTAAAAGCCTTTTCATCATCATATTGTTTGATGTTATTTTCATTTGGACAATCGTCCTCTTCCATTATAAATCCTACGCCATCATCACTGTCAGAGTCGTCCAATCTCGAATCTTGAGAACTTGTGTTCTTCACAACTTCATTAGAATATTCCTTGCCAATCTTGTTAGATGAAACTGAACCATTTTTTCCTACTTCTAACTTAACGTCATTGTTTGATTCCTGCTTGACATCTTTTATTATTTCCTCTTCTTCTAAAAAGAAACTATTATCATCATCACTCCATCCACTTTCATTAATGGTAGATTGCTTTTCTTCTGCAATATCTGGTTTTTGATAACTATTTTCCTTTCCTACTGATAATTCCGTCTTAGTGTCATCTTCTTTTTCCTCTTCTTCTAAAAAGAAACTATTATCATCATCACTCCATCCACTTTCATTGCTTTTAGATTGTGTTCCTTCTTTTACATCTGACTTCTTATTATCATCATAACAAAGTTCACTAGAGCTTGGATAGTCTCTATTATTTTCCATCATATTGTTTTTGTCCACGTCTATTTCCAAAGAATTATTCTTTTCTATCTTTGAATTTGCTATGGGTATACTTGATGAAGGAGGGCTAGCTTTAAGGTTACTGTGGTCTCTTTCATCAATTTTATTAGAATCGGTGCAGAAGTCTGGATTGTCTTGAATTGATTTATTCTTTTCTGGTTTGTTTGAATTGATTTCGAACCTGGGCACTGCTTTGGTTCGGGTAGGAGGTGAATCATCTTTTGGGTCGTCATTTTCCGGTACTTCCTGAGTAATTTGTGGTGGCACTGTATTGGTGATGAGTTTCTTGGTTCTACCGAAAGTTGAGTCAGGCAAAGTAGGTGTTATTGTCGGACTTAATTTTGATGATATTTTGATTTGATTAGGCGTGGATTTCTTGAAGGCCAACGTAGATTTATCTGAATTGCTTTCAATGGATATTATCGTTGGTTTCCTCGTCAACAATGCAGAAGATTTTTGGGTAGCAATCTTTTGCCCATTCAAATCAAAATAATAATCATCTTCTTCATTCTCATCAGAGCTTTCTCTCTCCACTTCACTGACATTATTTCGAGAATTTTCCTTTTTTTTGGTGGAATGTTTCGATGCTTTAGTTATGGAGTTCACGAGTTTAGATCGAGTGATATGGAAGTCGTCATCATCATCTTCTGCTAGGAAGTCTTCTAATGTTTGATTTGGATCATATATTGGATTTCGAGAAGGTTTAGAAAATATAGGTTTTCTGGTTTGTGTTTGTGTAGAATGGGTGTCGTCTGGATCTGTGTTAGTCAAACCTTGAGCATTGTTTCGACGTGGTAATTGTGTCCTGATTGTTTGTGATGGAATAGATTTTGTGTCAGTTGATTCCGCATGAGAAGGAGTACGCTCTAATGGTGGCTTTTCAATAATCTTGGCATTAGTGATAGACGGATTTGGATGAGGAGTGGCTTGATTTTGAGAATTTTGAATTTTTGATAGCTTTGATGAATTTTCTTGCTTAGCTTTAACAATGGGGGATTTTTTTGGAGTGATTATTTTGTTTGTTTGTTGACGCAAGGGTGATGGTTGAGGATATGCACTGGGAGTTAAGATACTCAAAAATTTAGAATAATCTTGATGCTGAAGTTTGGCCTTTAAATCTATATCAGCCTTCTTTTGGTCCTTATATAGTTGTTTTAGTTGCAATTGAAGTATGGATTCTTTTTTAGTATAGTAAGGAACTTGTATAAAATTATGAAGAGGCAAAAGACCAAAGCAATTTTTCATGGAGGATTCAAGAGAGTAGAAATGTCCTTTTGTTTTAGTTGAAGGTGATTGGATAGAGTGATGAAGAGATTTTATCATGTTTTGAACAGTGTCTATAGAAAGACATACATCTGGCACGCAGCTGGAGATATCTTTAAAATTTAATAAAAAACATATGTAGACTTTCTTTGTTGATAATGCTTGTGGATTTTTGATTTTGGTATTTTCATCATTCAGTAAATCCAGAGCGGTTTGTTTGGCTTCATTCATAGTTTCATCTCGCATGGGATCTATTAATATAATTGCAAAATCAAGTGGGTTGGCACGTATGCCATCATGTAACTCTACGAGAGCTGCCGAAGATCCATTTTCCCCAGTCCATGCAATCGTATCTTTTATAGTTTTTTTTGTTGGTATCTTTCTTGATTCAAAACCTTTTTCTGTACGTTTTTCTTTCGGAATTGGTTGATGAAAAGGATCTTCTCCTCGCAATCGTTGAAACAAAGCTGTCTTGCCAGTACATCGACTTCCTAAAATGCTCCCCCTAAGTAACATCTCTTGATCTCCTTTTCGTGTCGATATTGGCACGCCTTTTGTGAAATTGGTTTTTGTCGAGAGGGGGGGAGGAGGTGCGGATTGAGTGGATCCCATTAGGCTGGATTCAACGGTCCCCATTTTGAACCAAGTTACTTTCTTTATTCAATACAAATTCAGATGACAACAATATCTTCTCTTTTTGGATTTTATGCTTTTTTCAAATCTTTATCTTTTTCTTGTTGAGAAAATTAAGGAGTGATCGTGTAGAATGCAATGATGTAGAATTGGTACCGTACAATACGGTACCATAAAAAATAAAAAATAAAAAATAAAAAATAAGCGGCTACCCTATGAGACTTAGCCAAATTGACGTCGAAGGTAGTACTGTCTGCTACATACGATGCTTCAGACGACAAATCCTGTGGCATGCATAGTGTCACCGCTCAGATATTTATCGCCAATAAATATATACAAAACTAACTTTAAGACAATCAATAAATACACGTGTAAATTCTTATTTTTATTTTGCCGTCAACTGCTGTTCATATTGAGCGGATTACAAATCAGCGACCAAGAGAGAATGTTGCAGCTTTCATCAAGAACGGCAGGACTCTTTTCCAAGAAAGCTTTTTCATTGCGTTTACCCGCCAGAAGATCTGCAATATTTTCTTCCACAATTTCGGAAATATCATATAGTCCCATCAGTAGAAACGTCAATAATTATCAAGGTGTCTATGCCTTGTCCACGCTTTCGTCTTCATCATCTTTCCATTCAAAACAGGAAAGTAATGCGGGAAGGCTGATATCAAACATGATGCTCTTAGGACTTTCGTCAATTCTTTATTCTTCCTTGAATAGCACAACTCAACAGGAAGCGTTGACCAAAGAAGATGTGAATATGTCACCTGCAAGTGAGTCTACTGAAGACGAGGAAGAATCATTACCCATCTATAATTTAAAGCAGGTAGCTCTTCGCAATGGAAAAAATGCAGTAACAAATCATCAAATATGGATGACTTATGGTGGATATGTTTATGATGTGACCGATTTTATTTCTAATCATCCTGGAGGAGCTGAGCATATTTTACAAGCATCGGGTTCTTCGATTGAACCATTTTGGAATCTGTATCGACAACATTTTGCTTCTGACTTGCCAATGCAATATTTAGAAAAAATGAAAATTGGTGTTTTAGATGAAAAAGATCAAGAACTTATTGATGATCAAATAGAAAAAACTTTTGAAGAAAATGATCCCTATAAAGATGAACCAATTCGTCATCCTGCATTAAAAGTACATGGGGATCAACCCATGAATGCTGAAGTGCCGAAGGAATTGCTGACTGAACAATATATAACACCTGTGGAGGTATGTATTATGTTTTCAATTAATTTTTTTTTTGCAATATCTTAAAGAAACTCATTCAAATTACAAAAATTTACGTCAAAAGCTCTTCTACATCCGACATCATCATCCAGTGCCCAATCTATCAACAGAAGAAATTCAAAATTATCGCTTAGAAATAAACCTCTCTGCAATGAATCTACCCTCGATTTACTTATCTTTAGACGAAATCAAAGCATTACCAAAACATGAAATCATTGCCACACTGCAATGTTCTGGAAATCGTCGTTCTAATTTCAATCCAGTAAGTAAAACAAGCGGAACACCATGGGATCAAGGAGCTATATCAACAGCCAAATTTGCTGGACCGAAATTGAGGGATGTCTTAAAACATGCAGGATTTGATGAGGATTTAGCATATCAATTAGAGTTGGAACATGTACGGTTTGAAAGTTTGGATGGTATGAAGGCTAGTATAGGAATAGAAAAGGCTTTTAATCCATATGGAGACTGTATCGTAGCGTATGAAATGAATGGTGAACCCTTGCCCAGAGATCATGGATATCCTATACGAGCAATTGCACCTGGGTATTGTGCGGTGCGAAATGTTAAATGGGTTAAAACAATTGAAATTTCGAGAGAAGAGGCAGAAGGTGCCTGGCAACGTGGTTTGAATTATAAAGTCTTACCATCCAATGTTAAAAATGCTAAATCTGTAGACTTGACTAAAATGCCTTCTTTAGCAGAAGCAAGTCTATTTTCTGGCATTACAAAGTTAGAGCAGCCTAACAAATCAAACAAGAAACAATTTCAAACTGGAGATATTGTAAAAGTCAAAGCCAGTGGTTGGGGATGGGCCGGTGGAGGAAGAAATGTTGTACGTATAAATATTACTGGAGATGGAGGAAAAACATGGAAGCCAGCTGAAATTACCATGGGAGGAGATCAAAAGTTCAACCGAGCCTGGGCATGGGTGTTTTGGACTTGTGAAGATATTGCAGCAATTGTTGATGAAGATGGTCAAGTCGAAATATGTTCAAAGGCTGTGGACGCTGCTTTGAATAGTCAACCAGAAAAATGCGATCACATGTGGAATATTCGCGGATTAGGGAATAATAGTTGGTTCCGTTCTAAAATGGCTGTGAATTAATTTGACAGTGAATTTTAATTTAAACTGTACTAGAATGATAAATATCTAGAATAAATGAGGATTTCCTCTATCAACGGGTTGCTTGACGCAACATTATTTGAAAGATTGGAAAGTTTTAGTTACACTTCTACTTTGCTGTGACAAACATAAGACCATTTTTGTAGGATCTGTTGTAATCTACTTGGTGCCAAGAAACACATTTGTAAAAATCACACGATGAATATATATAATATGATGATGTAATATTTACGTCATGACGACACGTCGCCGTTTTACTTGAGAATTCAGATAGTTTTATACAAATGATTAAATTAAGCTCACTGTTTTGTTTTAATTTAACTTTACGGTTTATCAATCTTCGATAGTTTTATATCAATCGATACAAGTGACTTGGACTGTTCAAAAGGTAAGAACAGAGTATTTTTAAAGTTTATCAGACCCAGGACTCTATGCATAAGAAGAGTTATGAATCGACTAAATGATGAAATGATTGAATTCAGTTGTTTGAATGTAATGTTCCACTGCAATTTATGAGATAAATCCTTGCTACTAATGAAACAAGGTTGACATTCGGATCGACAAACAGTGCCCCTTTGGGGCCTGTTCTGGGACGCCAGGTAACATACTATTGGGCAACTAATGTGTGGGCATAATGAAGAATAAAAAGATTGATAACCTTTTTGCTTATGCTTAGATCCTATATAAAAAATGAGTTCTCAGATTTTTATCTAGAGACTCGGATGTCATCATGATTGACCCTCATATCTCATGAAAATATAATTATCATCACTGAACTCATTTTTTATGAAACACATTCATCTCCCCAAAGCTTTCATCATGGCCACCATTACAGAAAGGTATTCGGACCCTCAGTCCTTTAACGACCTGCTGACAGAGATCGGCATGAGTAACACTCAAGTAGGCCGCATTCAAAGTGATGGCTTCACTACCATGAAGATCTTAGTCTCACATTACCAAACCGGAGGTGGAACTGAACTAGAGAAATACCTCAGAGACCTAAACAAGACGTTTGCTAATGCAGCACAAGCTCTTAGGGTTTATTATAATCCAGTGATTATCAACCGTTTCTGCGGGTGTTTAACTTACTATATGCTATGCGTATATTCCTTTCATACTATCCCTGATATTGATGAGATTACGGTTGACGAAGCCGGGGACTTGGGATCATTCTGGACCAAGTACCAAGCTGATAAAAAGTCTACAAGCAGCAAGTCTAAAGACGATGATACCGCAATTGACTTACCTAAACTTAAGGGAGCATCCTCTTGGATCGCTTTTCGTGATGCTTTTGTTCATAAGCTCCGAGAAACAAATAATGCTCGTGGATTCTCTATGGTTTACCTTGTTGATGATACACCTCGGCAAGTTAATCACGGAAATGCTGCATTGCTAGAAGTTGCCAATATTGATTTGGAAGAAGAAAATGTTTTTGAAACAAAAACCATTCATTTTGGACCATCTTTCAAAGCTGATAATAGAAAATTGTGGAACATGATTGAAGCAGCTTTACTCAACACTGACCCTTACAATATGATAGCCCAGTTCTTTCGCAACAAAGATGGTAAAAAGGCATGGAATGCTCTAAAATCACACTATGAGGGAGAAGACTACATCCAACAAGTACGTGAGGAAGCAATGTCTCGTCTAAAAACTGTTCACTATCGTGGTGAAACTAGGAACTTTAAGTGGGAAAATTATATTTCAGCTCATATTAAGGCTCATAAACAACTCCTTGATGTTGGTTATAACAATGGCAATGGTCTGGATGATGCAACAAAGATTCAGTTTTTACGATCTAACATCGTACCACAGGCGGATATGCATGTTTCACTTTCCGTTGCTCGTCCATATGAGAAAAAGAGCTTCCAAGAGTACCTGACTTTCTTAACTACAGAAGTAAATGCAACTGTTCTTCGAAAAAACCAGGTGTACAACTCAGAACGTAAAGTATCTTCAATGAAAAGAAAAAATGTTAATAGATTTCAGGGGAACAGAAACAATGGTAACAATCGTAATAATCGTCGTTTTTCCCCTAAGCTTGACCTAGGTCCAGTTCTATATGAAATGGTTGAAGGCAAACGTGTTGAAAGTCGCCATTATTCACATGAAGATTTTGGCAAATTAACTCGGAATCAGAGAAGTGCAGTAATCCGCCTAAACAAAGAGAGAAAGCAAAAGGCATATGAGAATAAGAATAATAATGGGAATCAGGCCAGGAATGAGCATAACATCAGCGCATTCGCTAACTCATTGCCAGGTGATGCTATTCGAAGTATTATCGCTGCAGTTGACACTAGCAGAAATGAAGTATCTGAGCTCAACACCGCTAATGACTCTACTCCGTCGAGTGTATCCTTTAGTGAAAATACCATTAATCCAATGTCAGCAACCTCTGGTCAAATTGGGGAGTACCTCTCGAATGCAAGAAAGAAGGCTCGCAATATCAAGTCCTTTTCATCAACCCTTGTAAAAACTCAAAGCTCAAACATATCGGCATCCTCGCAGAGTCGAAACAACATCAAACTAAACAAAAATGAAATGACACATGGCTGCAAACTTGGACTTGACAGTCATGCTGATGTATCCTGTGTCGGAAAACACGGCAGAGTGTTAGAAGTAATTGAAGGACAAACTTCAATAGTAAGACCTTTTAACGATAAGTATGAACCAATTTCGAATGTTCAAACAGTCAATGCAGCTTTCGCAATTGACACACTTGATGGAGAAACTTACGTTTTACACCTCAACCAGTGCCTCGATTTCCGTTCATCTATGGAGGACTCTATTCTTTGCACCAACCAAGCCCGCTTCCATGGCTTGATTGTCAACGATGTCCCAAAACAATTTGATAGTGGTAGCTCACAATCAATCGTTATACCATCCGAAAATAAACTGGAACTACCTCTGAAAATGAATGGACCTGTTTCATATATCTCAGTACGCTTCCCAACCGACTGGGATATGGATAATTTTCCCCACATTGATCTCACGAATGGTGACTCTGAATGGAACCCTGAGGAAATCTTCAACGTAAGCTCTGTAGCTCAGTCTTCTACCTATATTGATCCTTTCATATCCACTTATGAAAAGGCGGTGATAATTCACGGAGTGAAAAAGCTCAGTGATACCAAAGATCTCACACCTGAATATTTATCCAGATTGTGGAAGATTACTTTGGAAGATGCAAAAAATACGATACGAGCTACTACTCAAAGAACTGTTCGAAAATCTGAAGGAATGAAATCCCGGCGTTTCAAAACAGTCCCACATCATCGCATCTACAAACATTTAGGTAACACTTACCTAAGTAAATTCTGCTCTGATACGTTTATCAGCAAAATCCCATCTCTCAGAGGCAATAAGTATGTGCAACTTTTTGTAAATAGAGCCAACTTTAATCGCTCTTATCCTATGCGCAGCCGTAAACACGCACCTCAAGCGCTCGATAGATTTTTCCACGAAGTTGGACTACCATCTGAAATTTTGACTGATAATGCCCCTGAATTCGTTGAAGGGGAATGGCATACTTTGTGTTTGAAGTACTACGTAAAACAACGGTTTACAGAGCCATATACACCATGGCAGAATCCTGCTGAATTAGAAGGAGGTATAGTCAAACGCAAATTACGTACTTTAATGAAATTAACTAACACTCCTATTCGCCTATGGGACTATGCCTGGCAATACGTATCTGAGCTCAGATCTCTGACAGCGATGAAACACATGTATTTAGAAGGATCCACACCATTGGAGAAAGTATGTGGATACACACCTGATATTTCTGAATTCATCATATTCTCTTGGTACGAGTTCGTTTGGTACTTCACTACACATGATAGTCAACGAAATCAGTTAGGACGCTGGCTGGGACCAGCTATTCATTTAGGACAAGGTCTTGCATACAATATATTAACGTTCGATGCAAAAGTCATAGTTAGATCTACTGTGACGTCATTATCAGGATCAGAAAGGTCCAATCCCAATGTTATCAAAGAAATGGAAAAGTTCAATGAAAATATAGAGAGTACAATCGGAAATAATGCACAATCAACAATTAATGCAAATTCTCAAAACAATTCCATATCCGACGCTTATGAAACTTTATTTGAACCAACATATTTTGATACCGAAGATCTATATTCAAAGCAATATGGTAACTATGATGAAAATGGAAATTACATAAAATCTTATGATATTGATGATTATGCATCTAATGAAGTTCCTATTAATGAGATGCACAGTGATTTTAAGGGGAAACACATCGAAATTCCTCACGATGGTGAAACAAAGACTGGAACCATAATCGGTCGAAAAAGAAATGCAGATGGAATGCTTATCGGCAAAAGCAATGAGAACCCTGTTGATGATCATTCTATTTATGAGGTCCAACTGGATGACTGCAGTTATTCAGAATATACTGCTAATATTATTCTAGAAAATATGGAACAACAAGTAGATAAGCTTACCTCTAATCTCTCCATCATCAAAGGTATTATTGGCCACCGTAAAGATGCAGAAATTGCAGTGGATAAAAATGATGGATGGATATCTAATAAGGGTGCTCGTAAGAGAGTAATTACAACAAAAGGATGGGAGTTAGAAATAGAATTAACTGATGGATCAACATTTTGGTGTCCACTTACAACAGTTAAGCACTCAATGCCAATAGACTTAGCAGAATATGCAGTCGCCAACGGAATCAATGCTGAACCTGCCTTCGCTTGGTGGGTAGCTAAAACGCTTCGGCGAAGGAATAATATAATTAAATCCATGAGAGTACCGAAGAAACTCATGAAGTATGGTATTAAGATACCAGGAAGCGTCGAAGAGGCTTATGCTTTTGATATTGAAAACGGTAATCATCTTTGGAGTGACGCAATAAAGAAGGAATTGAAGAATGTTATCATAGCATTCGATCTTCTAGAAAATGACGAAAAATTACCTGTTGGCTCGAAACTTATACCTTACCACTTCATCTTTGACGTGAAAGCCGACTTGACCAGAAAAGCAAGGTTAGTTGCAGGTGGTCACAAACATCAAGTCCCAACTCACACAACTTTTTCGTCTGTTGCTGGAAGAGATAGTGTTAGATTAGGATTTCTACTAGCAGCACACAATACATTGAATATACTTATCTGTGATATAGGCAATGCCTATCTGAATGCCCCAAATCGGGAAAAAGTGCATGTTAGAGTCGGACCTGAATTATTCGGACCGGAAAATGCAGGTAAATATGCCATTATAGGACGAGCACTGTATGGACTTAAAACTGCAGCTGCCGCTTGGAGAACACACTTTCAGGATACGATTATTAATGTGTTAGGATACAAGCCCACTTATGCAGATGGGGATGTATATATAAAAGAAAGGACAAGGAAAGATTCATCCAAATATTATTCTTACCTTATAATTTATGTGGATGACGTCCTATGCATTGACGAAGATCCAAAGGTAATAATCGACCATATTGCATCCGTTTACCGTGTAAAGGATGGAAGCATAGAGGAACCTAAAAGATATTTAGGAATGAACGTTAGAAAATGGACCTATTCAGCTATGAATGGTGATTTGACTTCTGCATATGCTCTTGGAGCATCAACTTACATTAAAGAAGCCGTGAGAATTGTCAAGAAAAATTGTTTAAATCACAATCTCACCTATAAATCGAAAACAAGATTTAATTCTTGCCCTTTTACACACAGCGATTACAGACCTGAACTGGATACAACAGAATACTGTGATGAATCAAAAATCACACTCTTCCAGAATTTTATTGGCATGCTGAGATGGACCTGCGAGCTCGGAAGAGTTGATATTTTACATGAAACATCTCTCCTATCACAGTACCTAGCGAAACCGAGATTTGGACATCTCATACAATCATTAAGTATATTCGGGTATTTAGAAAAATTTAAAGATAGATGGTTAGTCATGGACCCCCAGAGTTATCAAATAAATTGGGTACCGATGGATAATGAGCCATCCCCAGAAGCAAGAGCTGATGAAATGAAAAGAATATATATTGATGCCAAGGAGAACTTACCTCACAATATGCCACCAGCATTGGGAAAGGGAATGGACATCAATGTTTTTGTTGATGCAGATCACGCAGGGAATAGGATAACCCGTAGATCTCACACAGGTATTGTGATTTACTGTAACTGTTCACCCATCATTTGGTTTTCCAAGCGACAAAACACTGTCGAGACCTCAACTTTTTCATCTGAAATAATAGCATTGAAAATTGCGATTGAGTTAGTTGAGGGTTTAAGATATAAATTGAGAATGTTTGGTATACCTATCAATGGTCCGGCTAGAATATTTTGTGACAACCAATCAGTGGTAATCAACACTAGCTTCCCGAACTCAGTCCTAAAGAAGAAACATTGTTCTGTGGCTCATGGGAAGGTGAAATCATCAATTGCCAGTGGGGTGGCACTCGTATATTATGAAAAATCCGAAACTAATATCGCTGACCTGCTTACAAAAGTATTACCATATTCGAAGAGAGAGAAGTTGGTAAGGTGCATCATGGATTGAACGAATGGAGAATTGATTGACGGTGATTGATTTTTGTACAAACTATATATATACGTAGTATAATAGGTTTGAGGGGAATGTAAAAATCACACGATGAATATATATAATATGATGATGTAATATTTACGTCATGACGACACGTCGCCGTTTTACTTGAGAATTCAGATAGTTTTATACAAATGATTAAATTAAGCTCACTGTTTTG